>Ga0056115_1002085_pt1 | contig 10058 bp, 7 predicted proteins | sample WorMetOlspDAHAB1_FD_77007 | JGI IMG/M metagenome (GOLD analysis project Ga0056115, IMG submission 77007) | Marine gutless worms symbiont microbial communities from Max Planck institute for Marine Microbiology, Germany - Olavius sp. DAHAB.1 ...
GCAAAATCGTGTGCATGTGACGATAATGGAATATGTTAGAGACCACATTTGAACACTGTCAACAACGGGTTTTTGAAAACTGTTCTAGGGAGTGAGTGCCAACAACACATGTTGAGTGACAAAAACCATGTTCTTGGTGTTTGCTGAGAAAACAAATGGATGAAGGGTGCAGGTGCGTAAATGTCAGCTGAGGTAGACTGGACATAAGACGATGCTTCTTGTGCAAAAAATGCAACCATGACCAATGTCTTCTTGACTGGACTTCTGAGATGGCAACACACTCCGACCAGTGGATGTTCACAAGACATGACTTAGGTACCAACTCTCCATAACATTATATTCATTGCGTTCAGTGGTAACAGTCCAATCTATTAAACCAGGCTTTTACAGACTTTTTATCAAAGCAATGATTGACATGGCTTATGCGATATAAGTGTATGTTATAAATAAACTTCAAATTAACAAGATTTAACATCAAACGTATAACATACAAGATTTAACATCAAACATATGACATGCAAATAAGTTATCAAATATCTCGAAGTTTAAAACAGTGAAAAATGTTGAAATATCATACATCAGTGATGATATCCAACTGCTGAGAAAGACACATCCTTGAAAGACCCTGTCACAGACACCAACAACCTCAGTGAAAAAAAAATAAATATAAAATAAGCAACAAAATTTTTAATAATAATAATAATAATAATAATACAAAATTTATATAGCGCCATAATGCCGTTAGGTGGATACAGAGGCACAAAGCCACAAGCTCATCAAAATGTCAGGTTGCATGACATCTTTCCTCGGACAGTCACAAACTGTTCCAGAATTAACATCAAAACTAAATGCAAACTGGCAAGAAATCACAACTGATGCAGTTACACAACATACATTAAAACATACCATGTATGCAAGCTGTGCAATATTTTCGATGTCCTCAACAGAGCTGAAGCACACATCAAAAGTTGAAAAAATGTCAGCTAAGGCATACTAATGATCAGTCACAACACGACATGACACGTCACATGGTTGCTAATACTCCTCGGAGATTGGTTGCTGCACGCATGTTATAATCACGCAAATTAGTTTCGTGTTGTGGCTAGTCAAACGACAATTTGGGCTTATGAGAACTGCAGTTTTGCACAGATGCTTCACTAGTATAATGAAAGCCGACAACTGGATTCCAAAATATCAGACAACTCACAAAAACGTAGCATATCCACAGCAATTCAGAATAAAACAGGATTAATCACATCATTATGTTCGTAGACAAGAGATGTACAAATATCAACTACGACAATACCACATTAACATAAGCACTCAAGATTTAACACGACAGTTAGCCACTGTTTCACTGTTTCTCATCCATCATTGCAATCACCTGTTGTTGCAACATACACCATCATCTGGAATTATCAATAGCTCTTGTTAAGTTTGCCAATATATTCAAATACGAGAATTCTTGTACAATGCAACAAAAACATATAATCAAATGACGTAATCCTATGTATTAACTAAAATTAACTAACACCTATAACGCATGTGTTATTTTAACAGCACTAATTTTAAATGTAACAGATGTGAATTTATACAATTCTCTTCATCACACTGTAAACTGAGGAAATAAATATTATTTGGTCAAATACCAAACAGTTATCAAACACATCAGTTCATGCATTCAAGTGATATAACTGACACGAGGCAGCAAAATGTAGGTGAAGAATAGAAAGAAATCTTAAATGGATAGTTCTGTAGCATAAAATACATTTGGCATTGGTCCTGGATAGTTGCAAAATGACTTTTATCTTGTTTCAACTGTAAAGACAACATCTAAGTTAAACAGAATGAGCTGAGCATGTACTCACAGAGTACAGTTCATGCAGCCATCCCACTGTGACAACATATACGGATTGAGTCTTGCCAGTTCCACGAGCACCGACACTAATTTTGACTGCACCTCCACAGAGTCAGCCCACTGATTCGTTTCCAGCAGCCGCACCAAATCCTTAACGCAGCACAATGACAACAGTAACAGCAGTTCTGACTAACATTAGTTAAATCAGAGTCAAAACTGCACACTGCAGGTAACCAATTACAACTGCATTATTCTGTTTTATAACTGTCATGCACCACAGCTACACCTACTGTACCAGTAGTTTGTTACACACTCAAACTCACACACATCAAAAATTCATCATTTATCATCATCATCAGCAGCATCATGTAATATGGAGTGATGCCGCCTTTATTGCCGTCTCAAATAAAGTAAAAAGGAATAAGCAAATTTACTAGTCTGAAACAACATCAAATGAATGCATAGAATACATGAATAACATATACCAATATAACTTCCTATGAAATCTATTTAAATCTTCTACAAATCACAAGCAAACATATCACACAACACATATCACACACATTAGTAACCAGTATTGATAGTTATACCCGAAGAAGTCCAAGCTGAGACGACTGAAAACGTTCAATATCATCCGGTTTCAAACACAAATTCTCTTCTCCAACATCCTCATCCTGCAAAAAAGCAGCAGGATTCTCATCAGCAATTTATACAAGCAAATGTGTACAAAATATAGAAATAAAAAACAAAATGTAATGACAGTTGGTATTATTGTTATGCATTGTCACCTCATCACAAATCTGCATATCTTCAATAAGTGGCTGTTGCTGCTGCTGTCTCTTCTGACGTTTATTTTGACGTCGTTTGTTATTTGCCATCCCTTGTCGCTTCTTTTTGACACCAAAGTCTGCAACGTGAAACCAAACTGGAACAATGTCAACACACCTGCATGTACACATGTACACACTGCAGCCAATAAAAGCACTAACTGTTTCATAAAAGCTATTCAGAACTATTCAAAAATTTCCAAATTAAAATCAAATGTACCATATGTTTTCAGTATTAAGCATTATAAATTGTTCCTAATCTCTACTACAAATAGTTGGGCAGCAGCAAGTTAAATAAGTCAAAAATGTACAGCACCTGACTGCATTTTGTGCGAAAAAGCAACAAAGCGTCAGATCTACTCATGACACAATTAACTCAGCCATGTTTGCCTTATGGCTAGAGAAGTATTTAAATAAATTTAAATTTAATTCCAACTACTTCAAGCGATTTTGTTAAACTTTTGTTCTGAGCAGTGTTGGAGTCCTCGAGACAAGTCCTCGTCCTCGAGGATCCTCGAGGACAATTTTGACGTCCATGGTCTTGGCCTTGAGAGTAGAGTCCTTTGACTCGGCCTTGGCCTTGAGGGTCGAGTCCTTGGCCTCGGCATTGGCCTTGAGAGTTGTCCTTGGCCTTGAGGCTTGTGTCCTTGACTCCATCACTGGTTCTGAGATCGGTAACATTAATGTTTATGTGGAAATGTAAAATGAGGTTAACTTTTAGTGGTATCATAAACTTCATTAAAAATCATATTCAGAAAATGTACAGAAAAGCAAGACGCTATACACATTACCGGGGTGCTCTTTTACTTACAGACTTAATATATATGCACCAAACCACAAATTCAATCCTGCAAAGATTATGCCAGAAATGCATTATACATAAGACAGAATAACTGACATATGCATTCAATTATATAAAGACTACAAACACGCAATTCAGCCAGTTGAAAACTCCCAAGCACTACCTGAAGTGTTCAGAACTTTGAGTATATTCAAAGCTTGCTCAAAGACTTCAGGACTGAATACACTAAACGCCCGACAACCTAGTACATAACAAATAAAGTGTGTCATGTCACAGCAGCTGAAGCAAGTCGTTCAAACTAACAGTATTTGATGCAAAGACCTGTAATCATGAGGGTAACATTAACTCTATGTTCAAGGAACATACTACCTAAACTGCAATAAATGTATGCTGAAGTTCACGGCTTTAAAATGCATCTTTCTGTGCAACGTCAACCAATACTAACAAACAATTAAACAACGTGCTTCTAAAAATAAGATATTATGAATGATCACTGGGCTAAAGTGGAAGGGAGAAATACATCTTGGACTGTCTCCCTTGTAAAAATCAATGGTGACAGGCTCATAGCTTAACGAGTGACAAACAAGATCAAACAGTTGCATATGCTTGCACACTGACAAAAACAAAAACAAAGAGAAACAACAGTACACATGCAAACACAGACAAATAAAAACATGAAATAATTGTACACCGACATTCCAACAGTGACTTGAAGAAAGCAGTAAAAAACATACCAGGAATGCGGAGCATGATGAAGTAAAGGCCGGCAGCCACACTGGCACACAGCCTGTTGCATACACTTGCAGATTTCTACCAACATCACAACACACAGTCACACACACAGAATGTCGTGAAGGATATCATAAATAATGAGAAAACATGCAGAGATATGGTGCTACTTTAAAAATCACGACACATGACATAACCCTAGTAATCTGAGATCTTTCTGGCTACCAAATACCGCTGGGTCAACTCCAGGGATTCATCCAGGTCTGCACATTTGGCAAAAGCCTCAATGAAGCCTGTGGCTGTTGAACGCCCCCTAATCCTCAAAAATTCAAGGTGAACATGTAGAAAAAACTCAACTGTACAATGCACGATAAGGTTCATAGTTAACACTAACTTAATATGCTAGTGGTAGCTGCTAAGTAGTCATTTGGGATCGTCAACAGAGATTTTTGGTTACTGGTCTAATTCACAGCTCAAGTGATGGGTGCCAGAGCATAGAAAATCTTGTGCACTCTTGGCAATGCTGACCGCCTAAACACGCACTTTAGGTGTGCGACGCACACCTGGATGAAGCCCTGGTCAACTCTAAACTACGCCCATCTGGTTTAAGCCTCTGTGCAGCTGACACCACTGTGCCTTGCTGATGACTGTAAACTGAACTCGGGTCACAAAATTCTGGTTCTGGTTATCCATGGGGTAAAGCCCACTTGTGTCCACTGCTGCTCTCACAATTAAAAGAGTTCTCTGCAAGAGCAGCGTAAGTCAACTATTTTAAAGTTTGAACATTTGAGTTTAAAAACATGCGAATGTGGCTTGTGGAGCACAAATTGCATTTGTGTAAAATTAGGCTGTAATGACTGAAAATATGCTGATATTTCATGCGGGGCTCTTATGTCAAAAATGTTACAATGACAAGAGTCATTACTGACACGTTTCTTTCGTATGTTATTGTCATCACAATTAGTTGTATCTGTGAAGTCGAAATCAGCATATATTACTTGGGTACTTCATGGGTATACATCTTCATATTACATGGAAAAAAACTTCTTGGAGTTAAGTTACTATATAGTGCCATTGCATTTCCATATCTCTCATATTTTAAGGCTGATTTCAACAATATTCACGTATGTGAGGCAGTCTGAAGTGGAAAATCTAATGGCGCTATGGGGGACAGGACCTCTTGCACAGAAGTCTTTAGTTGCTGGCTATAGTTCTCTGTACCACGATGCACTAAAAGTACTGTTACACCATTCTTTTACATCATCAAGCCATTCCTCCTAGGCCTTCTGTCTTACTTGGACCTTCAATTACTCTTGTCCAAAAACAGCTGTCTTTATCAGTCTGTTATTGTCCACTCTGCTCACATGTACAAAGAAGTTTAATTTCCTTTCAATCACTCTTTGATACATATCAACTGACAGCCAAGCCTTCTCTGTGACAATTGCCATTTCCTGTAAAGTCTAAGCAATCATATCTATTTCCAAAATCAGCCAGCCATTCTTCCACAAAATCTTGAGAAAATTCAACCATAGCTTATGCATTAATTGCATGAATGGACAGAACACTCAACAGGCATACTGACACAAGAGTAAGTGAGCCAATTAATGATATAATGTCCAATTATAATAATGCCAATCAAGAATAACAAAGCTGACCTCTTGACCATTCTGTATTAGCTGATACAACAGCACAACCAGATGCCGAGTAGACACTCCACTGTCTGCAAGAACTGTCCACAAACCTATAATAGACAACAGTACATCTAAACCGAGCTACAAAATGGTTAACATCAACTACATATGAAACCACAGACATGTTCACAAATGCACACACTTTATCACTGAATAAAACTAACAAACTTTAACACAGTAAAAGGTAGGCTGACGGTAAACTATTTCAAGCAAGCAATTTAGAACTCATGACCACATTTTGACCAGCATACAGGACTATAGGAGAGAAACACCCGAAATTTAATACATCACAGCCATACGTCACATGGTCAATTGATCACGCATTAAAAATGTACAGAAATTAAATGGCAACATTAACGGACACAGTTTCAAAAATGCAATTAGATCTTTGTTCCAAAGCACACACAAGAATAGCCAATATCAGTAGTTTTGTTACTGTTACTAGTTATTGTTACTTGTTAGCATCAGTTAGCAGCAGCAAACAGTTCAGTGCAAAACCTGTGCTACCAGACACGATCCATGGCAGTTCTGGCCATGTTTTTAATTTTTTTACTAGCCAATGGCGGAACCCCTAGCTGACGCTCACAGAGCCCTTAGGTTTGTGGAACACTGGTTGAAAATAAATGCCTTAGCTCATCCAGTGAACAACAATACAAACAACTTTTCAAGGCAATTCCCTACAAATGTTGTATTTCAACACTAATGTTTGTTTTTAAGTAAGTTCTCATGTAAAACTTAAATATTGGGTAAAGTTTAATCGCCAGCAGTAGAAAGAGCTACAAATAATGATGAAATGTCATCCTGGTCATCCGTGAGCATAACATCACTGGCCTTCCCTGCGAAGACTACACTACTTGAACACTAAATCTAACCCTAATGCTAACCCTGACCCTAACACTAACTCATTATTTCGATATATCCTTGTATTGCTGGCGACTTAATTATACCGTTATCTTTGCTTACTCTGTGCGGATGGTTGTTGTTGATCCAATGCCCATGTTAACAGGAGACCATGCAACTCAGCTAATTTGTTTGACAGCTCCGTGTTATCCGACAAACCATCTTTCAGGTGAACTGGTATTAATGGTGCCTCAATAAATCCATGATCCCACACTTCTGTCACCCAGTCTGCATCACAACCAGAAATGCATATAAAAACAACATTTCAACAATACTGAAAATTCTAATAATAAATGCAAGGCCAAGAACATATACAGATGTTCAAAAATAAATATTGACCAGTGGCATGCAAATACCAAAATGTAAAAATGGTGAATAACATTCTCCACAGCGAACTTAAATATCTAGAGTACAATTATCTGCAACACTATCCAACTGTGAATACCAACTGTTGAGGTAACTAGCACTGATACAATACATCAGAGCAGTGAAAGACACAATGATATACTGTCAGTCACTACATTTACTGGACAATTCACTGACAGACCACATTGCAGTCAGTCAAATCAGGCTCTGATCAACTCGTGGAGTAACAACTCATTGACCAGACTATTCAGACTAACTCACTAACAGCAAATTTTAAAAAGTCACATTTAGAGCGATATTTACTCCAGATTTTGTAACCGTCAAATATAACAAATGACTAGTCAGTCAGGATTACAAATTGACCATTCTTTATTAACGTACTACTGCTACAATACTTTAAGTAGAATAGTTGGTCTTTTCTGAGTGTCTTGGTCACATCTGTGGTCTGAATCAATACTACAAAACTCAGATGCAGTCCAATGCCCCCCGATGTGGTAATTAGACCAACCCGTCAGATGTTAAGAATACAGCAAATTGTATTTCGGCTGCAGCTCAGCCCCGGACACTGCTGGAGGAGCTTACAGCGCTCCCCAGACATTCTAGCTGGATTTAAAGAGATATACTTATAAGGGGGTAACAGTCTGGATAAGCTCTGCCACACCAGATATGCTGAACAAGCATCAGATCTCGGGTGGCAGAGCTTATCCAGACTGTTGCCATAAGGGGAATGGGGAGAAGAGAGAGTGGTCTACAGGAGGGAGGGTCAGTTATGGGAGGTAAGGGAAAAGGGAAGAGAGGGGAGGGAAATGGACAGATCACCTGTATCTGTGATGTCAAAACTTGGCAGCCCTGGAGTTGGCCAGTCAGAGACTTCTCTGGCCACAAGTTGATTTTGGCGCTGTCGGGGAAGGTCACCCACGGGTTATATAGCGTTCTGGTGGGTTATATAGCGTTTATGTAGCGGTTTTTCAACGAAAACAATACAGCAACCTATCGTATACTATCACATTATCTCCTACCACTTATTATGGCGTGCGTACACCAACGGATATGACTTATATTGCAACATTAACACCGAAACACACACAAAAGCAAATGCGTTTATACGAAAAGAATGTGTACAACATGCACCAACATTATTAAAGAGTCATCGTATAGCTGGGTCGATACCCAAAATTCGATTTGTATGTATCAACTCCCGAATTCGCTTTTACTCAGCAACGTGTACGGACTCCTGGATCCGCCCCTGGTCCACATTTTAAATAAATGGTACTTTGTGTTGTAGTGTTTACGAGAAAAGTTTGGGTTTCATAGTGAAGAAAAATTTGCATTTTGGGGACTAAGCGAATTCTAATTCTACTTAATTAGCTTTAACAATTTCTAATTCTAATTATTTAGCAGTAGACAATTTCTAAAATGAACTAATTGGTCCCGTCTCTGATGTGTTAGTAACAACAACAATAATGATAATGCAACATTTTTAATGCACCATAATGACATTAGGCGTCAACAGAGGCCCTGCTAAAGAATTGCCACAGCAATAACTTCATTTAGTTCGTATAGTTGTGAATTTGCAGCAAACAGTTAGATCACAACAAGCATTTGCACTGAGAATATCATAGTGACTGTGAAAAATCGAATTCAAAATTTTGCAGTGACAAACTAACGTGTGACACACTTTCCGAATACTGCACATCACTAAAAATTAATTACTCAGACAATTACGTGACGTTCTGTTTACATTCTGCTGTAGCAAAGTGCGTGGTTTTGTCGATTTTTTGTTGATTTTGTGTTCAGTATTTACTCGTCATATGAAAAAAATTAGTAGTTTATGCGGTGTAATTACTTGTATATGATCGTATAGAACGCTATATAACCCGCAGGTGAACTTCCCCGACAGCGCCGTTGATTTCTTGATGAAATGTCGGGTCACCGTCACTAGAGAAAAAAACCACTCATTTTATGGTCATTTCATGTTTTTTTCCAACACCATATAGTCAGACGATTACAAGCAAAGGAATGTTAGTTGCGGAAAGACACATTTGGATTCGACACGAATGTCTCACGCAGTAGGCAGTATATGGCGAAAGCCTGATCATTGTAATGTCACTTTGATCCGCACTGCTGCTTTCGGTGAATTTGAAGATGGTGGTTAATCAACCTCATTATTGCGTGATGTTATTAATAGCACATATGCAAACCATCTGGAAGGCTATCCAAATTCAGGCACATTAATGCCTCCACAGTTTGAGATACATCTTCCATTTTCTCCGTGCAAATATACTACCGCGAAATTTCGAACAAAATAAACAGTAAACATTGGAACTAACCGTCCGCAAAAACGCACTTAGTAAACATAAAGTGACTAACCAACCGTAAAAATTCACTACAGTACAAATTAATAAATGTTTGGTACTTTGCTTTTGTATAATTTTTTTCTAACTATTTTCTCGCCGGCATGGGACAACGACAGCATAACATATTTAGTTGGACGTGAAGTATAACTTTTCAATGCTATTCCATAAATCCGACTGCATGGTTGAGTAGAATGTCTCAAATGCCATCATAAGGCAAATACTTCGGTGCAATGCCCCATCCCCAGTGGCGAACCCAGGGGGTGCACTGGGTGCATGTACACACCCCCAAGATGAGTGAGTGCTAATTTTTGTGGTGGGTTAGGAACAAAGTTTAGCCGCGGACAGAGGTGAAAACATTTCTCACACCGTAGACAAAGCACACTAACTGTAGTCTGCATGTAGCAGAGATGTTTCAAGTACACCTGGTACGAGTACAAGTACGAGTACAAGTACACAGGGTCCAAGTACGAGTACGAGTACGAGTACACACGGTGCGAGTACGAGTACGAGTACACAGGGCACGAGTAC
>Ga0056115_1002086_pt1 | contig 10058 bp, 5 predicted proteins | sample WorMetOlspDAHAB1_FD_77007 | JGI IMG/M metagenome (GOLD analysis project Ga0056115, IMG submission 77007) | Marine gutless worms symbiont microbial communities from Max Planck institute for Marine Microbiology, Germany - Olavius sp. DAHAB.1 ...
AGTCAGTTTCTTGAGAGTATCCGTTAGTCGTAGTCGATGAGCCATGATTGTCTCAGTTCAGCTGTTAGCGAAGCGATGGACGCTTTCGTACATGGAACTGTATTAGCCAGCTTCTGTCAATTTTGTCTGAGTAGTTCCGTCAGTCGTCTAAGCGAAGAGATGGACGCTTTTAGTAGCCGTGTTGAAGGGCAGCCTAAAGCGGCGACGTGGGCGGGAGAGCTACGCCCAGTTATCAGCCGGAAACAGTTGCAGCTGAGAGTGGGAAATATCTCCACCACACAGACGAAGGTCGAACAGAATTTACAATAGACAGTCAGCCAAAAATAGATCAAAATTACCCAAAATATTCAGTTATATCTGAGGCCAGTTTTTCCGTAAGTGATTTGATGCACTAAAACAAGCTCAGAACTAACTAAGTCACATACCAGAGTTCGACAACGACAGTTATGTTATTTACCTCTTCCTATAAATTGGTTTTTAAACATACATGTACGTTGAATTGTTAAACCAGCTAGTCTGTAGAAAACATGGCAAATTTTCTGCTTGAATATCTTCCATCACTGCTCCATAATTTATCAATAATTAATAGTCAAACTAAGCTGAATGGTGAATATCAGCCAAGAAATTACAAAATATATCGGAATTCCGTTAAAAATTGGGCTGAGAGGTCAGTATAAGTTGTAAATAAGAATGCAACTAATATGCAACTTAACGGGATATCAAAACGAGCGTGGAGACGTCATGAAAAACCGTGAATCACTAATGCCTGATTTCCAGCATTCCGTATCCGTTGCCGTACCGTTTCCGTAAAACCCGTGTTCGTACAGACCGTTGCTGCTGGGGCCTGTGCGCGGTAATAGCGCGGCAGGACCAGGAGCCAAGTCGCCGAGTTTCCTTCGCAAAAGAGTGGGTGGAGCTCCAGGCGCGTAGCCTCGCGTACAAACGGAAAAATAGAACTCGATCCTATACGAACAGATGAACGGCAACGGCGAACTTACGGAAACGGTGAACGTTTTTTTACGTAAGCTACGGAGTTCTTACGGATGAACGTAATTCTTAGTTTCTTACGTACCTTTGCAACGGCAACAGCTTAACGGGACGGATATGGAATGCTGGAAATCAGGCGTAACTGCTATGAATAAGCAAAAGGAAAGATAACATAAACCATTAAAATACAGTAATCATATACATTGTAATAGGCTATTAGTGTAATATTAGTGTAATTTTACTAAATACTTCATTTAATAATAATAATATAATTATTATTATAAAGTGCTACAGTCACATGTGACATCATACACAGGCATGTAGTTTTGTACATGACATTATCTGATAATGATAAATACAACCGGACATTATTTGTGTTTCATGTATCAGCCAATTAAAATTAAAAGTTCAAATATCAGCTTCTTCTGTCATGGAGACCTCCCGATTTTCATATGACCAGAATGTAGTCAGATCGATCAAAATTCCAAGCACCGTATCACCTTGGTTGCTGCAAACAGATCACATTCAAGTGTTTAGCCAAAACATAAATCTCACCAACAACAGCAGTGTTGGGGACAGATATGTCACAGTCCGTACACAAATGCTAAACAACAAATTAACCATTCAACGTGTGGGCTTAGTCCACAAAATCTATTATTAAATTTCATAAATAATATTTTACTTAGTGATCTCTCACCGAGATTAATGTTAGCTGTGTAATTTAACAACTGTTAACGACTATAACGTGACACATCTCCACACTCTCCACGTGGGTAAGCAAACTGTGAATTTTATAGTGAGTGACATCAAATCATGATTGAGGGATGGCAGACATGTCTGCCATTCTATCCTGCAGTTATATTAGCAGTCATTATGAATCAAAATTCAATACCAAACTATGGCAATCTTTCTTAAAGGGAGGGATTTGTTCTACGAAGAGACTAATTTATAAATAAGACATAAATGCAAATATGTCTGAGTCTGCACAGAAAATTTTTCCAGTCAGTATAGAAACACTAATGCTGCTATATTCCCTATTATAAGTACCAGCATTTACTATCAAAACTATTCTTATGTCTGCATTTATACCTTAATCTGCTACGAAAATAAAGATATATCTTCAGTTTCATCTAAAACATTATTCAGTAAGTCTACTACACGCATATGCACGAATAAGCTGTAACAGCATGTTATTGTATAACAATAACAAGAAAACTCACACACCAGCGTTAACAGAAAAATACCGGAAAAAAACTTTATGCTATAAAAGCAAGTCTTACCAAGTACATATTGAAAAAAGTTTTTACTGTCAACTGATGTGATTATTGTTTAAAGCAGACAAAAAGGCTTACTAGAAACACACACAGACAAACGGCAGGCGACAGACGGTATGCACAAAAAGGAATACAGTAGAAAAGGCGACAATGGCTGACAATGACAAAGTTCAGTAAGTCAAGACAAATAAGAAGAAGCAATAAGTTTAAAGACAACAACTAAACCAGCTACAGCAAAAAGCCACACAAACAAGAGAACAAAAGTGCAAAAAGAAACGATATAGGTACGAACTACAATGTCTGTGCCGCATGACCATTGCGATGCCAGACCTCCTACAGTTATCTTCCTAGCTTTAGAGCAGCACACTCCTTTCACTAGTGCAAAATTATACTGGTACCACTTGGTAACAGAGGCACGAGTGCATAAGTTGTCATACTCAATTCACAGATTTTACAATCCCCAGCACTTCAATCAAATAGATACGGACAGTGTCGAAGACAACACAGACAACTCCGACCTGTGTTTGAGTGTCAACAGATCACCAAGATAAAGACATAAGGTTTGGCGAAAAATCAACAGCAGTTATTAGCAGCAAGCCGTATGATAAAAGCAAGCAAACCACTATCTGACTGCTATGGTAATGCACGACAATGGCAAAAACTGGGAAACGATGTGTAAAACGAGAGTGCGTTTGTTAATCGCACCAGAAAACAATCAGCTCCATCCCAAAGCATAACACGTACTAAGCTACAGCATTGCTGACTGTACCAGCTCGTCAGATCTGGGTACTCGCATTTGAGTTAATGACCGCTGTGGCAGCCGCTGCAGTAGCATCAGGCAGCAGAACCTCTCGGTTCTCGTAGGTCCAAAACTCTTGCAGGTCAATCAGTATGCTCACTATTATGTGCCCACTATTGCTGTAAAAATAACGACGGCGCAGCACTTATGAGACCAGTCAATTAGCTTACTGGACGATTCACCAACAAACCAACCTGCAGTCAGTTAAGTCACAGAGTGGCCAATGAGCAGACTAGGCAACTTTTGGATAGGACAATTTGTAGACAAGTCAACTCGCCGACAGTGACTAGTTGACATTACATAAAGAGCGATTATTAACTAAAAATTTTCTGCCAGACATTATAGTGAATTGACTAGTAAGTGCACAAGTTGAACAATCCATGAAATCACTGACCGCGAGGTTGGTATGCTGGCAAATCACCCGATTATTGTCAATAGATTCAGCAAAACAACACATGTTGGGAACCTAGCTAATGCGTGCATGCAGACTGCAGGGTTGGACAATAAAAATACAGTACAAAAAATCCACGACTATTAACTAAAGGTGTGCAGAAAAAAACTATAAACAAGTTACTTTTTATATTTACAATTATAATTACTAGCCACAAACTAGACAATAAAGTACCATGAATATTTCTTAAGACTGAAGTAAAAACGGGCAGCTAAGCCGAAGTTCAGATGAATCCAAGCCAATCTATCACAAAGCCGGGCCATATAATAATACGTCAACCCACGGGCACAATTCTCCCAAATGACCAACATACCTATTGATCAAACACTATAACGCTTATTCAGCAGCAATAAATGCTTAGATACAGCGTGACCGCACAAAAACAGGAATGCAAAGCGTGGCTAGGAAGTGAAAGGCACTGCTATATCTTCAAGGAAAACTACAAAACCACAACTTGAGGACAGTTTCCTGAACTTGCCCAATCAGTTTCAGTTCTTATATTATCAGTACCAAAAGCAGACAACTATATTTTTAGGTTCTATATTGCTAATGAAATAGGTCATTTCGAAAATGTTTAAAATAAATAATATATTACCCCTTTGTCTGAAGGCTAATCAAACTGCTTGCTTAGAATCACAGATGAATGTTTGCAAAATGCACTTTCTTCACATAATACTGAGTGAACAATGCTAGCATACGAACCATCTGATGAGATCCTGGAATGTAATTCGCAGTGGATCCTTTGGTTTAACCATGTCAAAAATCTCGTTCTTTATATCATCAAATGATACAGGATCTTGTGAATGTAGCCTCATCTGTTCTTGAATTGCCTATGACACAATTGGCAACCTTTTGAGACTCTTCAAATAAAAAATTCTTAAACACAATGGAAAAGGCTACAATATTCCGAAAATGGAGTATCTTCAAACTACACAGTCACATACAAAAAAAGATAAGATTACTTCACATATTCACATTTTTGTGGTTTGGTACAAAAAAAATTAACCAAAATATAACACAGTATATAAGTTAAAACTAGAGCAAATATTAAAATTACCCAAAATAATAAATGCAATAACTCTGGTATTAAATGCTGTAATAAAATTAAGCAAAATTTCCTGATAAAAAACATACATTTCTGAAAAAATCTACAAAATGACTCCTTTCAACAACCATACAAAACAGTGATGTCCTTACGAGCGATAATAGTAATAAAACACAAAGCAGTAACGTACTCGGAAGAAATAATTTAAATCAAATATGGTGAGACAGCCCTTGTTCTGCACATCCAGGAGCCGAAACATGTACTGTAGTGACTGCGACTCTTTTCGATTCTCAAGAGCGAGTACAAAATCGAGATATGTTTTGTAGTCCATCTCGCCATCATACGTCAAACATTCTTGAAAGACTCGCTCGATAAATACACTCGTCAGAGTTCCCGTTCCATACCTGTTGTCAAAGTTGGTCAATGCAGTTATCCACAAACATGAAAACTTATAAAAAATACTTCTATCATTCATGTCAAACTGAACACTATAACAATGCACTGTCTACAGTTACACTGAAAAGGAGGCCTTTTCATGCTGTGCACGGCCGTGTTTACGGACTGGACATGTCTACTTGTGACCTCAAATATCTTCTAGTAAACAAAAGCGATTGTTAGCTAGACGACCTTACTGTTGCCACCATAGAGTCCAGGTCTGGCATCTGTAAGTTCTGAAACACCAAGTTAATGGCAAGGGGAAGCTGATACTCTCAGCACCACAAGATGAGGCCATAGCTGCTCCTCAAAAAGTCTGACTCTTGCGCTCATAAATTTCTGCCACTACATCACAGAAACCAAAGCACCTCGACAATTCTTCTCTGCTCAGCATTCCGTTATGATCTTTGTCCAGATTCAAATACTGGCCATACACACGAAGAGCCGAAGGAGCCGAGAACCAGTTTGACTCCTGCATATCTTTCGGCAGCTCTTCGTCTCGCAGCTAAAGACCAACACAAAAATAATGAAACACCATTCACTAATTAAAAAAACATGACACTTTTGCGGAAAAAATTTACAAGCATACAAAACATTAAAGTCTATTAAATGGTAGGATCTCAGTATGTGGCAGCAGTTGGTATCAGCGTAGTGGTTTTGGGGAATTAAGACCATCATTAATATGAACATACTCCAAAACAAATTAGGCAACACTCATATGTGTAGCAATTTGATGCTAGGGAAAAAGTGGTGACTTTCAGTTAACAGCAGGCCCTGTTGCAAGAATATAATTTACACGCGCATGTATTGTTAATGATGTTTGCCCAGTCAAACTAGCCAAGCCAAATTCCATTACTTCATGAAAGACTTAATGAAAAAGTCGTCAACATTCAGCTCAAAGGGCATCAGACAAATGGTAGTATGCAGAATCTTATTCCTATGCACTGAATACAACTAATTTCACGCATTATATGTAAATAAAATGCTACACACCTCCAACAGGTCATCAAGAAAGCTGCAGGCCAGTATGTCCTGGATTCGCACTCGCCCAGTCCGCAGTGGATCGAGGAAAAAGAAAAACTTGCGAACAGCAGTACAGATGTAGAACGAATAGAACGACTTCTCTAGACCATCAAGCTGCACAAATATTAACTAGTTTTCTCTTACTATGTAGAAATGTAAAGTAGAATTTAATGCTCCACTCAAACACAAATTAGGTACATTACTACATTTTACAACAAACATGAAACAACCAGAAATACAAAAAAAAGATCCAAAAAATAATTACAAAATATAAATTAGTCAAAGTTAAGAAGCTACATCAATTTAATTTAACAGCAAACAAAGTTGAATTATACACTGCACATCATTCAGAGATGGTAAAGCGGAATTGATGAGTATGCACAAAATGTTTACCTAGCCATTTCTAGGCTCAACAAAAACCAATACTGAGACCATCAGCATGCTAAAAATTGCCCAAAACTCAGCACAGTAGAACACAAGTTGGATTGTTAATGACAGGAAATTATGAAAGCAAGTTAAACTTATGAAAATAATATGTCATGTAAGCTGGCTGATGGCAGTAATGTATAAAATAACTGCTGACAGCAAAAAACAACTTAGGAAGTTTATATTTTTTGCAAAAGTAACATTTTATCAACATTATGTATCATACTTGCAACAGACAGAAATACCTGTGGCAGTGTTGGAATTAACTCAAGAATGTAATTTTCCAAATCCTATACACATTGGCAACAATTAACAACCTTCACATACGGACATCAATGCTACAAAAGATTCACTAGTACCCAGAACCAGCTGAAGTGGAAACTTGAAAGGGGTGACACCACCAGCTCTTGCTCCACTAAAACAAAGAACCCACTTCTGGTACACAGCTCACTAAGCGTAGCAGTAATAGCAGACTTGTCCATATTTTTAGTTTTTATTGTAAATGTCGTCTATTTGTGTTTGTGCAGTTTTTTGCACGATTTTTCATAATACATAAATAGACAGCCAATTCAGACAGTTGTTAAAACCATTTTATTTGGGAAGTGGGACTCCCCACTGTGCAGTGTTTATGTTTAGCCACGTTTAGTCACGCTGACTAGAACCATTATACTTACTCTTTTAATGCACTGACACAATCATGCGACACATACCGATTCTCTCAAATAGCCGAGCCCAGCAACATCATACAGAGATAATCCAATGCGAGTCTGGTGTAACCAAACCTTCCGCATAACGTAGTTGAAAAAATGCATCACAGAGATCCGACCATACGGATCATTGCTCAGTAATTTTGCAAACACGGAAGCTTTGAAGAACGGTCTGAAAACGAAAATAACAAATGCACTAAATTAATCCAGACAACACAAACAAAACCAGGTTTTCATTCACTTTATCATTCTCTCCATATATTGGTCTTTTTCAAAGCAAAGTCTTAACAGAGCTCAGCACTGTTTCTTTGAGGTTTGCGAAAACCTGACAAATTATATATCCTCGACGGTATCTTGGAACTGCATATTAGCCTCAACTGTGGCCTCCACACTGGTGCAGTCAACCTGCAGCTGTCATCCACACCAAAGAAAGGCAAAGGTGTTCTGCATGAAAATGATTTAAAAAAAATAAAATATCACATTTGAAATCATACTAAATGCTCCAGAAAAAAAACTCATTTTTACTTGCACTTGGCACTGGATGCAGCAGCGACTTTCAGAAAGTCTTCATAGTTGATCATCTGCTCATCAGGCATCAGAGGTGGAGATTGGTGTTTATCAAGCATTGTCCACAGATTCTGCAAGAAACAACAGATTAACATGCAGTACATGCACGTCCACAGACAAAAGAACAAATGTTGCCAGCAACCAGTATTTCAGAGTTGACGTTAAGACATGAAATACTTACATAACAAGTAACATGCGAATAATATGAATGGTCATATCATGTGGTTTCTATTTTAGATTGTATTCAGCCCAAATAATAATCACATCCAACAGCATCGAAGGACAATTTTAACAGATTAAAACAACTACATAAAAATAGAATATTTTACACCAGTCAATGAAACATAAACAAAGCAAACAAACATCAGTACAATTTGCAAACCTGAAGCTCGTCATTATCAAGAAGTTCTCTACTACGACGCTGAAGAAAAACTGCTCTACAGCAACAACAAAAACAACTGAAAATACAGCAACATCACCTCAATTTTCAAATAAATATAACTGTTATATCACCAAGAAATTATCGAAACTAGTTTATTCATTTAAAACTGCAAATATACCAAAAAATATAATGCTTGTGGACAATGAATTAATGCAAATATGAATCTGATGCAATAAAAAAATTCTATGTAACAATACCATATAATCTTATATAACATAGGTTGCTTCTGTAATTATTGGTATTCGTTTTTGATGAGTATTTGCCACAGTCATTCGTAGATCATTTTTTCTTTCACATGAATCAACGTAAGTTTGTCTGCACAGCATAGAGTGATGAAAAATTTACCAAAAACTGAACACGAAAAATTAATTGTTGTAGTGAACCTTTTTACCTCGACTCTTCTCGCAATTTCTGGAGAAGTGGTTCGTCTTCAGAAGGAAGCTTCAACAATAATAATGTGACAAAAACTCTGTTTAAGACAACTGAATGTGAAATACCATTAACGCAACATAATGTAGGCTAAGCAAGTCAGTAAAGGTATTTCAAGCCAACACTAGTTAAACTAGTTCACACTGCATATTCCAGCAACAGATGAACATGATGCAAGAAGAGTTCATGGTTTATTATTTAGTGTTTCAAAAAGTTTGTGTAATGCATTTCAACTTAGTCCCTAACGAATACAGTACTAGCTAATATAACTAACCAACTAAACATATGCCCCAACTTCTGCCTTTATCATTACTCAATTTCCATCAGAGTTCATACAATGCACACAGTTTTTCAATTTCAGCTAAAATTTGTGTTTATAAAACAGAGGACCAATCAGGAATCATTTGCAGTTAACTAAATTAGCTGATGTCAGTTAACATATAATAACGTAAAACATCATTAACTGATGCACAGGCAAAAAACATATTTATCATTGTACCTTAAAGTAGAATCTAGGAATGGCTTTGTACTGAGGGTCCTTAAAATGTTCTTCGCCTTTCCACTCTACGTACAACTTCTTGAACATTTCAGTTTCCTCATCTTGGCTCTCTTCCGAAGACTTTGTGGCTGGAAACAACAAAATTCCAGTTGCATAAAAACGTAAACAAAACTGCAACAACTCCAATAAGCCAGTAACAAATAGCGAGCCGCATTTTTTTGTTTCCAGCCTTCTTGGACTGAAACAATCGTTAAAGTTTAAATAAATATAAATGCAAAATACAAGGAGTAATATCACAGAATTAACTACAACGTTGGCTAAAACAAACGAAAATGAACTAAGCTGTGTACTGTACACATTCACATTTAAGTGGCAAGGGGTCAACTGAAGTTATTCACCTTCCTGCCTCATCTATCTTATTTCACTAAACAAAGCACATAAACAAAAAATTCAGCACTTAAATAAACGAAACAGTCAGTCATGTGAAATAGTTCAGTGATTCATTTAAGCAACTTTTTTCCGTCTAAATAATTACATTTTACTCCATAGCTGTAATGAAAATTAGTGATCGAACCGATCTTGGTACTGGATCAGTGGATCGGTTTCGGGCCCGATCTAGTTGGTTCCAGATCACGGCCGAACCAAGTGCAGATTGGGCGCCGAATCGCCGCCGTATTGCACACATGCGATGCAGCAAGCAGGCCAAAACCAGCAATGAAAAGAAGTGACGAACGAGAATATACACGAAGTAAAGACCATTCTGGTAAAAAAATGGGATTTGGCGGGACTCGAGTAAACAAAATAACACTACTAATAACCGGGCAGTACCGAACTGAGTAAGTTGCATCAACTGTTTAATAGCCACAATTGCGGGTTACTGCATGACGGACTACGTGAATTTTCTTAATATCAATAAACACAACTCAAGAAGCGAGTAGCCTATGTATGGGGAGGCCCGGGAGGCTATGAGAAAA
>Ga0056115_1002087_pt1 | contig 10055 bp, 7 predicted proteins | sample WorMetOlspDAHAB1_FD_77007 | JGI IMG/M metagenome (GOLD analysis project Ga0056115, IMG submission 77007) | Marine gutless worms symbiont microbial communities from Max Planck institute for Marine Microbiology, Germany - Olavius sp. DAHAB.1 ...
GCTCGAAAATCATTACAAATGACCAATTTCTCGAAAACCGGAAATAGAAATATGGCGGAAACATGCGCAATCAACTTTTCGTACCCGACTTCCTATTCGACTTCTATACAAATACGGGGTCTATCGGCACTCCTTCTGCCCTTTCTAATGTGAGCAGGTCCGGACTTGGAAAATTTCGCGCAAATCCGACAAAGTGCCTTTTTTGCGTTTTTTCCATGTTTGATCACCCGTTACAAAAAAAGTAGTAAACCTAGAGAAACAATTTTCGGCAGTTTGGTAGTACGCTGGGTGATGTATTGATATTCATTGAAACATCTAGTTTGCTCCATATATTTCGCCGACAGGTGGCGCTGCAAATGCGCCGTTCGTACGTTGCCGAGAAAATATGTACAAGTGGGAAAGTTCGAGCACTCCTCCCTCCCGCATCGAACTTCGTAGCGCTATTACAATATAAAGTTTGCAAGAAGGCAATGCGTTGTAACCAAACATTCATTTTCAGCTACGTGACTCGTTTAGCAGCCAAGAAATTACGCGTTCAATTGTATAACAAAGTTAAAATTTCGTGAAATTAGTATCGACTGTGAACCAAAAAAATCAACATAGGTATAGAAATTGCCAAATAAGCAACGATTCGTCGATTCTGAATTCACTCGTCAACAATATACGGTACACAAAATTTTTTATGTTCGGACTTGGAAAATTTTCGCCAATTATCGACGAATTGCAGATTTTAATAACTGTTCTCCATTTTTTACCGCCCGTTATAAAAAATGTTGAAAAGTTACAGCGACTATTTTCGGTAGTTTGACAGAGGGTCCGGCGTAGTATGCAAATTTACTGAAAGGCCAAATAACTTTGATACGATTTGCTGACAGGTGGCGCTATAAATGTGCTACTCGAGCTCATTTTCGGGCAGAAACGAAGAGGTGCAGTTTTCGAGTTTTTTTGCAACTTTGATCGCCATGGAACAAAAACTAGAAGAGCTGCAGTTCTGATATTTGGAATACCAGTAGAACGCCGTACGTTGTATTCAGATTAATCAAAAGCTCAGCGTAAATTGACGCACTACGCCACTAGGTGGCGCCAAACAAGCGAACTGTTTCAAAATTAGCAAATTTAGGCGCCCCTCCCACACGCACCAAACGTGCAACAGCCACAAAATTTTCATATTCGCTACACAGTAGGGGTTCTAGTAGACTACAAAGTTTTAGCTCGTTGACTTTGTAAATAAGGGAGATATTGCAAGCTAAATTTTGAAAAATCGCAAAAAATTCGTCAAATTTTGGGAGTCCCTGACTCCAGTTAGGGGACGAATTCAAAAGTGCTCCGAGGAATCGATTTTAAATTTATCACTTAACAAAATGCTGTACTCAAAATTAATCTTTGTTCAGAACCCTCGAGTGTGAACTATTTTGAAATGTGCCCTTTTTGTCAAAAAATGTGAATTTTTTATTTCTACGATCATCTCTCCATGCCCCAATTTTGGGGTTAGGGTCTTGAAATTCAAAACGAAAGTGGACCTCCTAAATCTCTAAGGGCATTAAAAATTTAGGCTCCCTCACTATAAAATTGGGGGAGATATTTGGGGTCGGAAGTTGGTCGAATTCTGCACTTCATATGTTACCCCAATGCCCAGTAGTTGATAGTACAAATCCGTTAACACGGAGTCAATAACGATACTCCTTCACAATATACAAACATTACCTTTTATGGTGCTTTGTTACTACAGTGAAATTTAATATTTGATTTGATTACGTGACTGTACGGAAGATCACTGGTGACCTTTCCCAGTTGTAGAAAAACTATACACAGTCTGCTCAGTTTGTTCAAGTATTCTGCAAATACCTACTCAAAGACTCGGATGTGCCCAGTTGAAACGCTGAACAACTGATCATGTGACCTCCAGCATACTGCCATTAGATTTTCTACATCAAACTTTCTCACACAAGCTTATATAACCGAAGATCACGCGATCGACCACTGCATTCAAGCGACGTCTGAAAACTTTCCTGTTTTCATCTGCCCATGGAGTGTCCCCTCCCCCCCGGAACTAGATAACTAATTAATTAACCAGTTGCATTGACATCTTTATGCATCTTTGGTTTCACTGTAGGGGGTACACTGGAAAGCCTAAAGTTATAGTTACAGACTTCCAGTTTATAACAAAACAACCTTTGCTGCTGCAAGGATCTTATCTTCCAATGTTCCACCATCACAGTAATCCTAAAATACATATTTCATTCACAGCACAACTATTAATCACATAATTCACAATGAACTCCAAAACAAAAGAATATTGTACAGAATCTGCATAACAGATGTAAAACGTTTTAAATAGAGCACAAAATACTGTTATCAGCTGCATAAAGTTCTGGAATGAGTCCTATTGGCAATCTTTAGCTACTGCTACACATAATTAGTTACAGTTTAACATTCTTAAATACATTACACCTGTGCATTTTACGGTACGAGATATGCCCATCTAATTACCTGAACTATGAACAGTCTTTCCTCTCGTTCATCGAAAAATGAATCGTAGTAAGCAACAATGTTTGGATGTCTCAGTTTTGCCAGAATGCTGCACATAATTGATACAAATTCACTCTCCAGTATGATACACTGCTCAGATTTAGGTCATTTGACAAAAAAACACAACTTTATTTGTCAGTTCTTTGTCAGTTCCAGAAGCAAAAGGTCTGTCAAACTTATATCAATTAACACAGAAATGTGTAAAAAAACACACAGCACTCTAACAGCAGATGCCTCCATTCATAGATCACTAGCAGAAAGCTCAGACCTCATATTACACCCAGCCAACTTATTCTTATAAGTTTGCAGAAATCTACACACAACTGTTGAGTAATCCAGTTCAAACAAGATATGCTAAATACAAAAAAACAAACAAAATACACAAAGCTATGAATGATCAAACAAATGATAGTCCAACATGATGTGCATATGCTATAAATTGTAGGATGTTCCAATAAGCTACACTAACTTTGCAGAAAATCACTGCATAACCATTATCAGAACTTCAACAAAGTATGCATAATTTTATATGTAACAGATGCTGAACAATGTTTGTTACAGATACTGGAGCGGCAATGCCTGAATCCACTCATCAACGACAACAATGTTCGGTGATAAATCAGGCATACTTTGCTTCGGACAGAACGGCAGTCTTTGTTCGATGCTTGCTCCTCTCGTCCAGAGGCACTTCTTTCAAAGCATAGTGTCTGCAAATTTGCATGCATAAATGCCAATCAAAAATAACCATAATGCAAGCAGTAGGCCAATCTAACGTAGCATTTATCACTATTAGTAATGAACCACGTACTACCGGTACCAATCATATGCGTACTTAGTGTATGAATTTCATATTAAATAAAAAAATCATGCATCAATGGGGAAGTTTAGATGGTCAGCTAAAGTTGCAAAAATTAGTCCTGACCATTCTCTTACTGCCAGTCTGAGACTTAACCAACAGTTTCACAAGACACAATCTCATGTAAAGCATGGCACACACTATGATTCATAATCTAAATTGTATATATTTTCTTACTTCTTATCGTCACAGTGTCGTACGAGAAACACAGCGCCAAACGTTCCTCTTCCAATAGTGGAAACCTTGATATATTTATCCATTATTTCCAAAACCCAGCAAACAACGCTGTACGTTACCTACAAAAGCAAAGAACATTTTGTATCATGAGACACAACACTTGATAGTGAAGTTCATAAAATGCTACAAAAGAACTGGACAAAAAGCTGATGAGTAATATCGACACAAAGCAGTTAAAATACTCTTTGGTCCCGCCAGAATTCAAACCCGCTTTTACTGACTGCCTAACCAGTTGACCAACCAGTGATAGGCATTTATTTAACAAACTGCAATGTCCAGAATTGACCTGTACGCATTTGCAGATTAAAGAACTAAGTTTACACAAAAGTAAACGGCGTTGGTGGCATACACAAATTAACAACAGCTAGTTTTCTTTGCCCTAACAGCGCTGACTTGAACATAAATGATTTCGAAGAAAACGGATATAATGTCAAATATATCTCATAGTTATTACCTCATTAACGCAAAAAAAACACTTCTCCCACGGGCGTCACGGCCACAGTGGTCACGGACTCACGGCGTCATTTTCTGCTAAGCACCAAGGTACGACTAAATCACGGGAACAGGCAATCTTAACCAACTGTTTCGGTAACTTGCAAGTTGGCAGGTACAGGTGCAACTTGTCCAAAACTGCAATGCAATTTAGTATAAATACCAGCCCGTAACCTATTCCCAGCTCGATCTCAAGTATATTATACATCAGTAGATAAATAAATAAAGAAGCGAGTTATTGTATTATTGCCATTTATTGGCCCTTTCGGTTTCTTTTTGGTTTTGTTTGCCTTTAGTTCTTGGTGTCAGTTTATTCCTGATGCAACAACAAAACACGATATTCTTTTATTCAAATTTTGACGATATTACAAGCCTGTCACCACGAGAGTACTAAAACTGAACTGAACAATCAAACAATAATACTTTGTGTTTCCGCAGGGTACCGACTTCTAATATTCACGATCTTATTTTGTTCGGATTTTAGGCAGCACCAAAAACTGAGGGACGAAGTGTTGTTTGGTTGATGACAAATATGCGTGAAAATGCTGTTTGTACACCATAAGCTAATTATTTTTCATACGATGGAAGCTCCCTAAACCGAAGACATGAGTACAATAAAGAGAACTGTCGGTACGAGTGATGGATTCTCTGCTGTCGTTGTTATTGGTATTTACGCGCCTCTCTGGCCAATAGGGTAAAATGCGGACTGCGGATCTGCAGATCGTGCAACAGGTAAAATGCGGGTAACAGCTTGCTTTAGGTTCGCCACCATAGATCTGATGCTTATTCAGCAGAACAAGTTCTGAATAAGCGACAGATCTATGGTGGCGCACCTAAAGTAAACTGATACCAAAATGCGGATCTCCATGCGGTGAAACTGTAAAGTCTAACCGTTATAACCTAACTCTGACTCAAAACCCATACTGTTTAAAGGCACGATATATCATAGGTTTGGTTTGCATTTTTCTGATTCTGAGATCCGCATCTACCCATTGCAAGATCTGCAGTCCACATTTTACTAGAGGTCCGCCTGTCTCTGACAGTCACTGTAAATAGCAAGAGTACCGTATTGGTACTGCTCGAAAAATGTCAGTGTATATAGACGCCACCCCAGATCCGTTGTTGCTTATTCAGCAAAAGTTGTGCATTGTGCAGTACCGATATGGTAGTCATACCCTGTAAACATTTTGGTACTAGGACAGTTTATGTGCGCCTAACTATAATTCATTTTATGTTATGGTACTGAACATATTATGTACAGATATGGATATTTCAATAAAAATTTCTGTTTCGCAAACGATAATTGGTAACAAAAAATTGCTACATATTTTTAAAAACATTCTTCGTCTCACTCGTGTGCGAAGGTCTGTCGCCGTTAACATGTGTATAAACTGTAGTTTTTTACATTAATCATACGTAATGACAACAAATCAATGAATAATTGAAGCCGACGTTGACGCTATCTGGGAAGCACGGCCAGTGGCGGTTCTAGCCAAAAAAATCTAAGGCGCATGGCCCCGCGAGGGCCTCTGGCTGTGTATCAGTGGAACCGACTGGATTAACATGTGGTTGATGATGCATCTGGTGTCAACTTTATTAAAAAAAATTTTTGGATATTGGAGAAACAAATTGGTTGGGTTATTTTTAAGTTTCCCACTAAACCCTCATTCCCATCCTGTGGATTGACTGTTGGTGAGGACTGATGACCACACAGCGTTAGCCAGTAGTCAGTAGTTTCTTTTATGAACATCTTGTATATGTTTACATTTATAGTTGAACTGTTTCATGTGTCACTGAATGTAGTATTAATTATAAAAATATCGTTGCAGGCAGAGTAACCACCATGGTGTTTGCTGCATGCATGCTTGGGGTGAGCATTGGAATTGGTGGTGTCGTCTTGTATCGGTTTTTGAGGCGGTGGTTACAGCATGTGTCGGATACACCTTCACTTCATGAAAATGTGGAGCATACCTGTGACAGTACAAGCAATGATAAGATGCCGGGAGACTGTGAATCAACTGAGACTATGGTATAATGTCATTTCGTTTTGTTGTCATTGTATTTGATGTTAGCATTTTTCATTAGTACATTTGGTGAGTACTTGCAAGTATATCTTGGACCGATTCTAGTGCCAATAGTACAGAAATTTATTTTTTAATATAGGTCAAAGACACGTTTGGTCTAAGAAGTATTAACTTTTGCGGAACACCCATTGTATTCAAACAATTGCGTTCACATTTAAATTTTTTTCTGATTAAGGTTTCTGAATTTTAGTGGAGTTACTGTTAGCTCATGGTGTCTTATGAATTTGTCAGTTTCATATTCTGCTGCTATTGTAACATTTGTTTTGGTACCGTATCTGTCTATGTTTGCTAAAGCATGCAGCATCAGTGTGAATATAATACTGACAACATCTGCACTTGTACCATTAACTGAGATAGTCCTGTGTTGGCAGTAGGATGTTACCTGTTGCTGCTACACAGTACACATATCTGGAAAAGTTGGTAACTACATATCACTTTAGCATCATCTCTGCAGACTTTCAGAAAGAGGCTAAAGCCATTTTTGTTTGATTTTTTTTTGTTATTTACAGCTTTGACTTTTTGGCCTATCAGCATTCCTGCTTACTTCCTTGATCATTAACTCCAAAACTAAGTGACAGTAAATACGACTCGCAACATATGAATGCTTCCAGTTCAAGCATTCTGCTTGTTTTACTGTGTGTGCTGTAGGAAGAAACTAGCAACAACAAAGGAATTTTTCATGATGCCCGTGACACTTGTGACAATGTGGTTTCAAAGAATACCGAAGAAGTGGTGGAGGATATTTTTAACCGAGGATCGGGAACAGCAAGACGCCAATCCTTTTCGTCGACATTAGGTAGACTCCATTTCGATGATGAGCCACAATCTGCAGCGAAGAGTGAAACTGTTCGTTTTGAGCCAGTGAATGACGTATCCGGTTTCCAGAATAGTCTGTCTGCCCATTGCCAGGCAAGTTTCCTCAAAAACACCTGCCAGACTAATGAAATGTCACCTCATGCAGAAAAAATGCTTGGTTGTCCCTCCGTCCTCTTCACAAATGGTAGGAATTTCTCTCCGGAAAATGCTGCAAGCGTACATCACAGTACGCCGGACGACAGAGATTCAGCGTCGCAGTGGATGAGCGGCGCCGAATCTGAGAGCATGTACATGACTGCCGACAGCTGTGCGTATGATGACATTGACACGTCGGCGGTCGTTCGGAACACGCTTTCTTGGCACGATTCATTGAACATCGAGCCGGGTTCGAGTCGCAGCTGCATCAGTCTGGACGACTCTTTATTCCTCCGCGAGTTGAACGTCGACGGCTCAAACGAAGCCGAGATACTTGCCACCTGCACGGCGGTCTCGAGCCTTGAGCAACTGGAGCAGGAAGTCGCCGGTGTGCTCTCGGACTGCGGAGAAATGGAGCGATGCTTTGGCGTGCTGCGGCGCCGTGACAGCACGAAGGCCGTCGTCGGCCGCTATAGTCTTGGCGTCGCCGACTCTGTCCTGGCGGCCGACAAGTGCGGTCGCTGGCAGGAATCAATCGACTCGCCGAGTGTTGGGGAGCTGAGCTTGTCGAGCAGTGTTGGCATCGTACGACACAGCGGCTTTCTGTGGGATGACGATGGTTTCAGCGCAGCTTCGCCGAGCACCGGGTTTGTTCAGATTATGCCGGTAAACCGCCGGGCTACCCGATCTCTCTCGCCACTGCCCGTTGCTCGACATCCAGCGGCCAATTGTCGTGCTAGCCTCGATACCTATACCAACCCATCGGCGACGGGAAATGCCCTCAACTGGACTGACAGTGATACAAATACATCTGCAGACCTTGCACTGTGTAGTGTGTACGATGTTAACCGGCGGCTGTCGGGTCTACTGCAAGTGCAGCATGTCAACGACTAAATTACGTGCCCGAAATCTGTCAAAAATTGCTTCTTTTGTTGATTTGGCTCTGGGTCTATATAGTGTCTGACACCTGTTTCTGTACAATTATTAAATTTTAATTACTGTTATTCCTTGTTGCATTTTTCCAGAAGTGCCTTTATAACTGAAACTTCCTCAAACATACCAACATATAAAATGCAATTTGGCCAATATTTATTTGTTATTACTGTTTATGAACGTGTTGTCATATTCTTTGTGAAGTGGATTTAAACAGTTTGGATAACACCTTTCATTTTGTATGTTCACTTTGTTTGGAATACTTTTCCTTATTTGTTGTATTTAACTGAAACTGTGCATGTTATGTTACTGTATGTGTTAATATTGTATTGCATATTTATGTATTTCAATAAGCTGCTATGAAAACGTTTGCTGAAACTCGACTCGGGTACAATTTAGGGTAGTAGTTTATTCAAATGCCATTTATGTGCCTTAGAACTTTATGATTCTAGTCTGTGGTTGGCATTCTGTCTCGCTACAGAGGACTCATCTCAGATGTCATCTTCGTGCTCATATTTATAGTTATTTGCTTAGTTAGCACAGTTATTGCTGCTAACTGTGGTAGTATATCAGATTTGCTGTGTCTACCGATCATATAGAAATTTTTGATATCTTATATTTTATGGCCTCGTGACTTTCTAGTGCCTTTTGTGTGTAATTTATGTGAACATGACTATTTTGATAGTTTAAAAAATATATATATTGACTTATTAATAGTATGTGTTTTGTCACTTGCTTCCTGTACATTAAGCATGGCATGTCTGGGTAAGCACTGTCCAAATACAGTGCTTCATTCAGGTGCTACTAGTGATCCTTGCAACGTTTGGATGAGACGTGTTTCCATGGATTTTTGACGTCAGTGATGTAGAATACCAGATGTGTTCTGTTCGTTGACGCAAAGTTATGCATTTCGTGCCTTGCTCATATTGATGTTGGCTTGGTGATATATACTTATTTTATGATCAGCTTTTACGACGTTCTGTGTTAGCTGCTATTGGAAACAAATTCTTGATTTTAACGGAGCAGAATGGGAGCCCGACAACAGTTTCAGTGATATCACCCCTTGCAGTCCATTTAAGTTGGCATATAGTCTAGAATTGCGTTTGTCATTAGAGACCTTTGTTCTTTTTTACAGTGTCCATTCTTTTCTTTCTGTCCAGCCAACGATGTGACCAGGGTGGCTACAGGTCCTTGAAAGTCCTAGAAAAAATTTTGCCTTTTTTTCCAGGACCTAGAAAGTCCTTGAAAACAGAATAGGGCCTTGAAAGTCCTTGAATTGAAAAATTTTAAACAGAAAATTTTAAACTAGATGTCTTATTTCTTACAGTCAAAATTCAATATAGTTGAATATATTTTGCTTACTGAGTTGCTAGATTACTTAATTACTGTACTGTTTCCTAGATGAGGTAATTAAGCAGTCATCAAAGTTCACTACATTTGATCCCACTGGTTCATCTACACAACAGAGACATAGAGTAGACACTAGACAGTCTGTTGTATAACACTACGTCACAGAATCCGTCATGCAAGCAATTGTGGACAGTTGCTAAGCAGCTACTCCTGTTGTCACATGGACAGGCCACGGTGGAACGTGGTTTCTCAGTAAAAAAATTAAAAGTAGAAAATATGGCGAAATCTACATTTGCTGCTAAGAGAATGGTATGTGACCATGTTCAGTCGGTTGACGGAATTAGCAACATTGATGTTACCAACAAGCAGTTGCAGCTGTACTGTTCAAGTGCTCGTCAGAAATATTCAGCTTACTTGGAAGATCAGAAGAAGAACAGATCAAAGGTTGCTGCAGGCCAGAAGAGAAAAGCTCTGAGTGATGAAGTAAGTGAGTTGAAAGTGAAAAGGAAGACACTACAGAATGATGCTGATGCTCTGTCTACTGCAGCTGATGATTTTTCAGAATAAGCCGAGAAATCGCAGCAACTAACACTTCTGGCTAAGGCAAACGGTATGCGACGAGC
>Ga0056115_1002088_pt1 | contig 10052 bp, 4 predicted proteins | sample WorMetOlspDAHAB1_FD_77007 | JGI IMG/M metagenome (GOLD analysis project Ga0056115, IMG submission 77007) | Marine gutless worms symbiont microbial communities from Max Planck institute for Marine Microbiology, Germany - Olavius sp. DAHAB.1 ...
GAAATAACACTTAGAGCTATTATATACTCCAAATTTTAAATCAAACATGTCGGCGAGTTGATTAGTCCGCGAGTTGACCAGTCCGCAACTTGACTGACCGCGAGTTGGTTTGTCGGAGAGTTGTCCTGTTATCTACTAAGTGCGATTTGCTGTTTTTGATGTGTATACTGGGAAATACTACAATTACTACATCACCGGTATTTGAACACTAAACCTAACCCTAACGTTAGCAGCGAGGCTCAGTGGTTAGGATGTCGGGATTGTCGGTCTCTGGCCGATGGACTTTCACTGCCCTGCGCCTGATCTATGGTTAACAGGTGACCACTTTGTGGGTAAACTGGCTGCTGTGAATCAGCCAACCAGGCCAACTCAGCTTTCCATTTGTCTGGGTCAGTAAATGAGTAGTAATCCACATATTTACAGGGATCACGGAGGTGGTGACCTTTAATAACGGCAGACTAGTGCTACGTGTGGATGTATGGCTTCACAGGTCAAAGTCCGTGAGTGCGGACTTGGCTTGCTGTGGTCTAAGCTAAACACCGGCCCTGTGTGTGCCAACAGTGCCGCTGAAGGCAGATGCACAAATGTGGCACTGTATAAGTAAACATTACCTTTACCTTTTCACCTTATTACCTGGAAACACTACCGTATCGGTACTGCGCAATGCACAACTTCTGCTGAATAAGCAACAATAGGTTTCGGATGGCATCTATATCCACTGACATTGTTTGATTTGAGCAGACTGATATGGTAGTCTTGCCTGTTACCTTTTTAACCATAACATTGTGACAGTCACTGACAGTGTACAGAATCTAACTGCCGCTGTATTACTGCACTTTTACGAATCGCACTAGCGGGCTATAGACAATTAACCAGATCGCACTCATCGCATGGATTGCACTTTTTTTGTAACACCGTTGATGAGTCGACCACATCACGAGTTTACTGTATTTGGCACGGTAACTGGATGATTCGCCGACTTGCGGCGGTCACTTTCACGGACTGGTCAGCTTACAGACTGGACAACTCGTGGTGTGGATGATTCGCATACCGGACAGTTTGCAGGAATGGTCACGTAAAATGTGACGGAAAATTTGGTATTGGATAATGTGATCTGAAGAATTCGTTGTCTGCAGATTTGCAGTTCACATATCGACGCCGTCCAGTCTGAGTGGACGAGTCCATGAGCTGATTGACCACGAGTTAGTTAGTCAGACGTTAGTTTACAGGCGATTGGATCACTGCTTTGGCGATGTTAACCACTGGATGTTAGACGTAGAGATGTAGAGCAGTTAACAGTTGCAGACAGATGCCTCTGTGACCCTCTCTCAAAGGGAACAGCTCACCAGTTAAGCAGTTCGTGGTGAGTTAATTCACAGACTGGTCTACTGGCTGTTCCATTGTTTGCTGTGGCAGATCCAGAAAATTTGAAGGGGGCAGAGGACAATGTATCAGCCTTGTCGTCATTTATTACAAACATAGAAACGGGCTATATGCCTTTTAAACGGGAAACGGCAGCCTATTGAAAAAAAATTCTGAACCAATGGGGGGCGAGCGGGCGACTGCCCCACTGCCTCCCCCCGTTTGACGCTGCCATTGATCGTTCGTTTGGCAGTGAGCTGGATATTTTGCAAATAGCACCATTTGTCTGTTGAGCATTGGACCTGTTAAAGGCCCCAGCTCATGCTTTCTGAAGATATCAGTTGTCCTCCCTTCCCTTTTTCCTTCCCCTCGCCTTCCAGTGACTGTTTCCTATGTGTAGCTGTCAGTGTGAGTGGTGTGCCATTTGGTTGACGGCACAGTGCTGATTGCTGTGCTCGCTGATGTGTAACTGGCAGTTAATGAGATCTGTCATCAGGCAGTGATCTAATGCCAGGGGCATCAGTGTCATCAGTGTCATCATCATCATCATCATGATCGTTATTACAGCATTGTGCACCTGACACGCAGTCTGATAATTCGTGCATTTTTGTTTTAAATCGCCTGGAATATTTTTAGTTGTAATTTGGTTTAAAATAAATTCATACAGATTCCGTATAAAACGATGTCTAAATGTAAGCATATGACTGACGATGCTTAATGTTCTCTTTTAGTGTTTTTGTGATTTCGTGGTGTATATGCTTTTATTTATGCGGTTATACTAGCAACATATTATTGGCTCCTTTATCTCCCTGTTGTTTTCCATTATTCATTGCTGCTCTTCAGTCTCGGTTTTTCCTGTTCTCTATAGCCTCTTTTTCTCTTTTCTTTTTTTCTTTTTCGTTAGATTGATGTCAAGGATGGCAAGGAGTGTAAATATGATGGCAGTTACTGTGAGCAAACCAAGTAAGTGATAAAACGTATACAAGAGTTAATTCGTTGGATCTGGATAGAGAAAGAATGGGTAAAAGGAGAAGGAGAGATAATAAAACTGCAGGGATGAGGAAGGAGGTCTTTATGGTCCATTTTTTTCGGCGTCATCAGATTCATCTAGGGTTACCACTTTCTGAAGTTTCTGAAAACCTGGAAATATCAAATGGAATTCTACAGAGTTCGGGGAAAAGTCCAGGAAAGGGTGGGGAATTTCTGTGTTCAAGGATATTTGATAGTGACCTTGACAGTATGCATCAGACAACTTGCGTGTTCTTTATTCGAACTGTATTCGTGTTGTACATCTGATTTTTGTCATTTTGAGTCGACTACTCAATTGCTGAAGCAGGACCAAGACTTCGTAAAGAACGGAATTTGTGTCACTATATGTGCATTTGTTTAACCTGTCCGCAATTTCTTGTCGAAAAGTCGATTTTTTTCCACGTTGAAATCCTGTATGTTGTTGATAATGTGTGCAGTGTGAGCGAGGCAGTCCAGCTGGAAGATGGCTGTTCCAGTCCGCACGCGGTTCAGCCACCGGGAGATGGCGGCACAGTCCGGTTCAGCTCAAATGTCAGTCGCCTCAAGTCGCGCTTTCTCCAGCACGTTTCCGAAGTCGCCGAACCAACCTGTAGTCAGCGGAGACCCATTCTGGAACACCATTCCTCCCCGCCGCCGGGCAGCACCACCCCGGAAACTACTGCGTCCAGTCTACTCGACATGACCGACCACGTTGAAAAGTTTCGGCACACGAGGGCGCTGTTTGCGCAGCTGGCAGAACAGAGCACTACCATGCGACCTCCACCTTTGTCAAGGCCGATTCCAAGGTCATTCCGTGCTACTTCGTCTGCGTCACCGCCCCCGACGCGACATGGTCATGTGGACCCCGTACGCCGGTCCGTGTCACCTTCAAGCGATCTGCACAACTCAGGGTCGTTACACCAAGCTCAAGGTCAAACGAGATCGATCAATGGCGTCACCACGTGGTCGCAGATTGGTTCAAGGTCGCAGCCGGAGGGCTCAAGGTCCCTGCCCAGTTCAAGGGCGTCTGCTGAAAGTTCGTGGTCGGAGGTCACGTCAAGGTCGCTTTTCGAGAGTTCAAGGTTGTCGTCGTGGCGAACTGGTTCAGTCGATGCCGGTGATGCGGCAGGAGTCGTCCTTCGACGGAACAACCGACCGAGCCTGGACTTGTCGGCCGGAACTTGTCGGACGGTCCTTCTGCCAAAGCGAAGGTCAAGGGAAGAAAAATCTCTGATGGTGTCGAAGGACTGCCTAGAAGCATCGCTGTGCGAGGCTGACGAGTACTGGAGGCGTCAACAGCTGGAAGAATATGCAGTTGGAGAAGCCACGGACCCTCTGATGAGCGAAAGTACCTTCAGTAGTGGGTCGGGGGAGGAAATGGCAAGGTCGGAGAGCGGGCACGACCTCGCAGCAGCGCTCAAGGACTCGACCTTGAGTCCAACCGCAGACTCAGCAGAGATGTGGTCCCGTCGACTCTCGGCGGCGATGGAAGCGAAGAACAGTGAGCTGGACAGTTGTAGGAATGGTTCTGTGGTGGAGTGCAACGGTTCCGATCATGTTACTTCGTGCGCGACTGAAAACAGTGGTACTGTGACCTTATCAAGGTCGTTGTGTGGTCGCGGTGACCTTGAAAACACTACCTGGAACAGTTTGTGCCACTCTTGTGCGTTGACTTGCAATTCCTTGGACAGTAGTTGCCACATAATAGTGCAGAATAGTGTTGGTAGAACTGCACCGAATGCTGTTAACCTTTCAAAGTCGGCCGATTCCTCGAAGTCATCTGTAAACTGTGACCGCGAAATTGTTGCTGGGACCAGTTTAGCAGTGTCTGACATAGTCAAAGGCAGTACAGCATCTAACCATCAGCCTCATGATAGCAGAGATAATCTCTCTACTGCTGTGAGTCATTCAGTGTCATACTCCGAACAGCGAGATGTAAACAACGTTTCTGGAACAAGATCGACTGTTTCAGAACCAGCGAAGCAGAATGGCACGAACGCCGCCGGCCACCACGTGACTTCGGACGTGGTTGGGTCGCAGCCTGCTGCCAGTAATTTCACTGTGCCGCTGGCTGCTTGTCAACTGGAGAGGGGCAGTTCAACGGACTGCGAGACGTTAGAGGGCAGCGTGGCCGACTGCGAGTGTAAAGACTTTGACACCGAGAAGTCTTGTCCGAAGTCAACAGTTAGCAGCGAAAGCGTTGCCTCTCCGACTTCTGTACTTACGACGTCTGTCTGTGCTGCCGCTGATGGTGGTGTCCAGATAGCACGGCAGGAAGAAGGTAGTGACTGTCTTGCTCGGCAGTCAGATATCAACGAAAAATCAGTCGACAGTGGTTCTCGCTCGATCGCTGAAGTAGGATCGACCGATCAAGAACCTTTGGAGCAGCCGAAGGAAATGTACAGCGCCGAATGTTGTGGGGCCGATTCGGTTCAAGAGTCGCTGGTCTCAAACGGTTTACACGAAAATGTGAAGGTGATGGTTCGGCACGAAAGTGGACGCGCAAGCCCCGGCTTGGATACCGATGTTTGTCTACGAAGGGCCGACGTTCACAGTTTGCCGGCAAATGGGGGTTGGCATGCCGCCGTTTATCTGCAGAAGACTGAGGACACAGACACCATTTGGCTCGAGCAGCAGCGAGAAAGGGTTAACGGCGGTTGCGTGGAGGAGGCTGCAGCTATGGAAAAGTGGAATGGGGACGACGGTCATGGTGGTGTCGGTGTCGAAGCTGGTACTCGGGCACACGACCACAGCGAGGTTCAGGCGATGTCCGTGTCGGAGGATGACGAGTCGAGTGGTGACACGGACTACGTGGTGCTCGGAGAACCAGTAAGCAAGCAGGCGGCCGGTGCTTCGGCGACGCAGAACGGCGTGCGGTGAGCATTTTGTTTCCGATTAATGTCATAAATCAGCATTTCCCAACTTTTTTTGACCTGCTACCCAAAATTGCACCCAAACGTTGGGTTGTTACCCTCCCCCCCCCAATCACGCACGAACAACATTATTTTTCATAGAAATGCCCATTTATTTCGGTGGCACACCCAGCTTAAAGGGAACAAATGACAATGATAATCATTAGTTTTAATTTTACAGTTGTCGTTAAGGCTGAGTCTGTTTTTCCCATGCTGGTTTATGCTCAATAAAATATGTTGTGGTTAAAACTCCAATAGTAGAAAACAGCCCATTACCCCAATCAAAGGGTCCCATTACCAAATTTGGGTAATTTACCCCAGGTTGGGAGCCAATGTCCACAAAGTAAGTAAGTAAGTAAGTAAGAGTATTTCTATGGCGCACAATAGCAACAGTCAAAATGCGCCGACTCGCAGACTCAGTGGTCACATGTCAACCATAGATCAGTCCGGTGTATGTCAGGAAAGTCCGCCAGCCAGAGACTGACGTCTTAACTCCTAACCATTGAGCCATGCTGCCCACCAACCAGAGGCAATGGACACGGGACCCGTGTCACGGGTAGCTTTTGTCGTCTGGGTTTATTGTGTTGTATTGAACTCTCCATTTTGCCCTTTTTTGTCTTCTTATTTTTTTCAAGACGCATTCCCAAGGGGTAATATTTTCTTCTCGAGTCTTTCTTGCTAATATTGATATTGTAATAAAACTGTCATTTTTCAATGCGCGATATATAGCTTAATTGTGCTGAAAAAGTCGTTAAATCCTAACCAATCGTCCAATATTTTTTTTTTCTTGTTTTCAGTCATGATTTCATCATACATGTTAATTTCACCCGCATCGAGCTTCAAACACTGGTGACATTACAAATCAGGTCACCCATTGAATATTTAATGCAAGCTTACAATATTCTTGTGCTCATTATATTTCCAAAATCGACAAGAAATCTAGCCTCACTGACAGTTTTTTTATACGATTTAATGATGATTGTTGATAGTGGCTTACTTATTTTGGCCACCCTGTATGTAGGTGCTGATGTACATATGCATGCGTGTGCAGATGTGTTAATACAAGCAAAGAACCTGTTCGAGATTCTTGGTCTGCCTCAGACACAGCAGACGCTGACGAAGGTAACTGATAACTTTGTGTTTAGTGATTTTATGGGTTTTTTTGTTATTCGAGTTTTATTGTCTTACAATTGTCATTGGTCGAATCCCCATTCAATCTTGCATGACACCGAGGATGTCTCTTCGATGATCCAGTGGTCAACGATACCATGATCGAATACCCATAGGTTGCAGTCCCGACCGACTGAGATGTGGTTAGGGTTGGTTTGTGTTCCGGTTAGCAGCCTCTTTAGTGTTATTTGTTCTTTTTAGAGTCATCATATCCTTGATCGCTAGATCATCGAATAGTGAAACCTCATGACCAGGGCATCACCACGGGATGGACCGGGGTGGACATGTCCGTCCCCACTTTGACCTGTGTTGCTATACAGCCGCACGTAGCCCTAGTCTGCCGTTTATATGGCCTCCACGTCCGTAATCCATGGATTACTACTCATTTATCGACCCTGAAGGGATTGAATGCTGAGTTGGCCTGGTTGGCTGACCCACAGCGGACACTTTACCCACGAAGTGATCACACGTCAACCATAGATTGGGCGCAGGACAGGGAGAGTCCGCCGGCCAAAGACCGACGTCCTAACCGCTGAGCCACGCTGCCGCAGTTATGGTATTGGACGTGGATCGGGAAATAGCGGGTTTAATTCCCATCCGCTTCGCATTCGAGTTCAATATTAACATGGTGATCGTATTTGTCTAATGCATGGCCTGTGATTGGCAAGTTATATTGCAGTTGGTTCTCCAAAATTAATTAGCGATGCTGGTGATGATGTTTTTTTCTGACAGAAGAGTGCTGCTGCTGTTATGCCGACGACGATACGGCATATTACTACGAAATCGACGGACTTATTGAGAACGAAGCTAACGACGATGATTACGATGACGATGACGTTGGTGACCTCGTGATGAAGTCTTCCAAAGTTTCGTTCAGTCGGTCGCCGATAAAGGTTTGGGAAACATGCACCGACTTGGTTCGGTGCTTAATTAGCACAAAACTTTAATTATTTAGCAGCTTTATTCGCACGAAACAGACAATGTACGAAACGGTGAAAGACGGAACGCAGACTGATGCAAACATGCCGTATGCTAAACACTACTGTACATTAAGGATGTAAAAAATAATAATAATTGTCATTATAATGTGTATGTGTCGCCATTAATTTTTTTGTACCCAAGTTTTTTTGACAGCACATGAGCTCGGCTACGGACAGTTTAAAACGCTTGCCGAAAACGTTTTAGTTTAAGCGGACCTCGGCGCGGCGTACATGACTTTTTGTTACTGCTCGCCTTGGGAAATCCGCTTAAATAAATAAATAAATAAATAAGACTGTTGAGTAAATAAGCGTCCACTGAAGTGCGAACGGCAGAAAGATCGCCGGAACAGGAAGGTCTTCAGCCAATGCCGGAACAGGTTGACGGATGATGCCGAGACAACATTGTCAGACAGTGCGTTCAAGATCTTGGCACGGCTGCCGATACTTGACAGTCTAATTTTTAAAATACCTGGTGGTAGGCTCTCATAACTTTCTGCCAGGCCGGCGGTTACCTTCCTTTTTGGTGTGCAGGTGTACTTAACGTACTCGGTAGAGGATTACGACCGTCGCAATGAAGACATTGATCCGATGTCCGCGTCCGCCGAGTATGAACTGGAGAAACGTGTAGAAAAGATGGATCTTTTCGACGTGGAGCTCGACAAAGGTCATCTGCCATCGTCATCATTATCGTGAAATAATTTGTAGAGCGTTTTTAATAATAAATTAATAATTATAATAGTAATGACACCTTGCCAGCCCCTGACTGCGCGGACTGATGATCTGTACCCAATTTTGTATTATCTTAATTTTTAAACTCCCTCGGAAACATATCTACCGAGGTTAAAAATAATAATAATAATAAAGCAGAGATGACCACCACGAGAGCGCGTTCCTATTTTAGCGACTATCTGTTTTAATTCAACGCTACAATGCGATCGCTGTCTTGGGCACCTTTGCCCACACAACCCCCGAGGACGAAATGTAGCCGTTCCAGCATTTGTTCTAGTTTTTAGCTTAGTTTTTTGGCCATCTGGATCTATACTACTGAGGGGAAAAATATGGTGATTTTTTTTTGTTTTTTCCCCATTAGTTTTAATTTTTATGGTTTTATTTTTTCTCCAATTGTGGTCAACTGTAATGTGCGGACATTCTTCTTCTAGTGGGTGCAGTAGAAATGATTATTGATGCCGATGATGGTGATGATGATGGACAAGGGAAGCAGATTGTGCATTTGTAAAAGTCTGTTGAAAACACGAGCAGAAGTTTGCCGTGTATAAACCGAACTAATGTTACGTAAAGTGACGCGATTAAGTGTCTCGTAACTGCAGGCAGCGAAGGTCTCGGCCTCAGCATTATCGGGATGGGAGTCGGTGCTGACGCCGGTCTCGAGAAACTCGGCATCTTCATCAAGACGTTGACCATCGGAGGAGCCGCTCACCGCGATGGCCGGTCAGTCTGCTCACTGCTCTTCGCTCTGCGTCTGTGTTGTATTCTGTAGCGTTTTCGGATTTTATTCTCGGAGATTTTCGGCGGAATTTCTGCCATTTCAAGTTCTCAACACCCACGGCACAATTCTCGATTGAAAAATACACCAAAATATACAATTAAAATTTGTCTCCATTTCATTGTGCATATTGTTTCTTCTGCTGGTTTGTCATATATTGTGTATTGTTGGTATGTGCTGCTAACTGTTTTTGTGGCGGCGTGGCTCAGTGGTTAGGATGTCGGTCTTTGGCTGGTGGACTTTCCCTGATCTATGCCTGATTGACATGTGACCACTTCGTGGGTAAAGTGTCCGCTGTGGGACAGCCAACGAGGCCAATTCAGCCTTCCATCCTTTGGAATTGGTAAATGAGTAATAATTACATGAATTACGGGGGTGGAGACCATTTAACGGCACACCAGGGCTGCGTATGGCTGTTTGTTTGTAGGTCATAGTTTGTGGGCGCGTGCTTAGCCTGTACGCCTGCTCTGAAAAGCGCCGCTGCAGCTGCTGTATGCGGCTTGTGGCGCTATATACGTGTTGTATGGCTTTGCCTTTTCCTTTGGTGCGTAAAACTTCAGCGTTGATGATCAAACCTGATACACCATGAAGTGCATTGGCTGGATGTGTGCATAGAGAGTTAAATTAAAACTAAGTGTGATGGTCTATCACTGCTTGCATGCTGCTGCTCCCCGGTATCTTTCCGAATTGAGTACATTAGTTGATGATGTAGCTTCTCCGAGACACCTGCTATGTCTCTGCCAAAATGAACTGATGGTGCCATGCCGCAAACTGTCCAGTGTGGGCCGGCGTGCTGTCAGTGTCGCAGCCCCATCCGTTGCGCTGGAATTCTCTTATCTGCGTGACCTGGCCCTTTAACGTAACTGTTTCCGGCGTCAGTTAAAGACATTCTTGTTTGCACACTATTAGGCACAGCTTATCGAGCGCATTACGGATATTATGACTATACGCTACATAAATTCAATATTTACTTACTTACTTATTTATTGGGAGGCTTTTTAAGTTCTCTGTGTGTGTGTTTGTGTGTCAGAATACAAGTGAATGACCAGATCATCGAGGTTGACGGCAAAAGCCTCGTTGGCGTCACTCAGGCATATGCTGCCTCTGTTCTTCGCA
>Ga0056115_1002089_pt1 | contig 10050 bp, 9 predicted proteins | sample WorMetOlspDAHAB1_FD_77007 | JGI IMG/M metagenome (GOLD analysis project Ga0056115, IMG submission 77007) | Marine gutless worms symbiont microbial communities from Max Planck institute for Marine Microbiology, Germany - Olavius sp. DAHAB.1 ...
GTCCTATGCTCGCAAACTCTGTGTGTGGAAATACGCACGATCTGGAAATAACGTTGGCATATACAAATTTTCGGATTTAAGAATTTTCACTCACTCTTGCTCGCACTGTGTATACCTCCAACACGGCGGCGTGGTTTCGCTGCGCCTCCTGGTGGACCGCGCAACGGGGGAGGGAGACGGGCGACCCCTGTAAAATTGTAGAGGCAAAGCATAGAATCAGCTGACACTGCCGCACTTTCCCACGCATTTTTATAGATGTACATGGTATTGAAATATCTGGTAAAAATATACATTTTGGAGTGGCTTTCATATGCTGTAAGCTCAGTCCAGTGTGACCAGTTTTGACTGTTTTTGTTTATTTACAGCAGCCGGAGAGTGCACAAATTTTAGCACATTTTTTGCGTTTGTTTCTGCTGGAATTGTTTTTAGGTAACGCAAATACGTTTATTCGACAAAATTGCCGTGCTATGACAGAGAGGTGAACTTCTTTGTACTAGACGCGGTCGAGCCGTCCACGTTTCCACGACCAGGGATCAATAGAAGGCATATAACGTGTATCGATACCTACGTAACCAACCGACCTCAGCAGTTGACGACAGGCGACGTCAAGCAGAACTCCGACTGTAGCGACACCTCGCGGACCGAGACTGACTCACACGCACGATCAGCAAAGGAGCAACCGGCCGAAAATCGGTCTGCAACGCTCGCCGAGCGTCGACAGGCGGGCCTCGGAGGGCGCCGGTCAATAGAATTCCACAGCGCCGCGGTAGGCTGAGCGTCCGCTGCGGGCACCTGCTAGCGAGGCGACCGCGGAAGGCTCGGCTCAGGTGAGATTCGACCGGGCGGCCTGCGGCACGTGTGAACGCCGCCCTTCAACTCCGGACTGTGACCACTCGGTACTTGCCGATAGCAGAAGACGGTGAGTGAGTGAGTAGAGTTTAACGCCCCACCCGACACAATCTAGGTCATTTCGGAGGCGGAACAGAGTGACAAATATTTACCAGTGATAATCAGACTTTGGTAATCTCTTTTATTGATTTTTAGTAGTGTGTATGGTATTTTGTCTCCGCTGCAGTCTGTTGGCAGCATAAAGGAATCAATATGGTTGGCATTTACACAGACAGTCGGGTTTCAGATTTTATTGTACTATTATTGTGCTTTTTTAATTCTGTACTATTAACTGTATGTGCGTATGTATACAGATGTAGCCTACTGTGCGCTACCCTTGTGGTGTAATACTAAATGAATTAATTAATTCATTAATAAGAACGGAAAGTAGTAAAAACGGTGCAATAACATTGTATCCTATGAATTTCTCTGGATATCTTGGACATGTGACTATATTTAGTTGAATGCTTACTATTGTGATCTGTTTACTGGTAGAGTCAGGGTTAGGGTTAGTAGTTATGCACACGTATTTACACTACTTTTCGCTGTTACTTTCCCGCAACAGTAGAACAGTAGAGCAGTGTTCGAGAAAACGTGTGAAACAGTTGAAAAACAGCATAAAAAGTCACGTTTTTAAAGTTATATGTTGAAAAGTGTAAAAAACCTAGTAACACCAATGCAGGCCATATAAGTCTTAAGAGACCACAATCAGTTCGGGGTACTTTGGCCGGGCGGCCTATTTCGCTATGAGAAATAGGATTGACTACACCTTCACCTGATCTCTGTTACGACGTCAGCCAGGCAAGGTATGACTTTGTTCAACATTTTCAAAGTAAATCAGAAAGCGTCGAGGTGGGGGGGAAAGCCCAATTTATATAATTTCATGAAAATTGGTTTACTGGTGGCAGACAATTTTTAAACGATTTAGTTTACAGGGGTCTTGCTATTTTTGGAATACGGTGGTGTGCATGGGATGGCGGTGACGTCATTCTGTCTACAACAGAAAAAACGCTGCCACGTTTGGAGGTACACTTGTTGCAGCAGTGTAACGTCTCAAACTTAACGCGTGCTGGTGTATGGAATTATACCTCCAAATACACGGTAACAAATAACCTTTATAAGAATTTTCAGAATTCCGCATTATGAACCTGTCTTTCTTCGCATTAAGTATGCTGCCAACGTTGCGGCAAGTTAAGACAAGGGCAAAGGCATAGGCATATAACACTTGTACAGCACCACAAGCAGCATACCGCAACTGCAGCAGCGCTGTTGTGTTACAGACAGAGCGGGCGTACAGCGTATAGGCCGTAGGCTGAGCCTGCGCCCACAGACTGACCTACGACCAGTCAGCCATGCGCAGCCCCGGTCTGCCGTTTAATGTCATGCATTTACATGGATTACTACTCATTTACTGAGTCCAGAGAGATGGAAGGCTGAATTGGCCTGGTTGGTTGACTCACAGCGCACACTTTACCCACAAAGTGGTCACATGTCAACCATCGATCAGGCGAAGATCAGGAAATGTCCGCCAGCCAAAGACCGACGTCCTAACCACTGAGCCACGCCGCCGACAAAGACGTCACTTCGCCTCATTTATAGAAATGATGATGATGATGATGATGACGATAATGACGTAGTCGTAGTGTCAGTGAAGTCTGCGGGTGTTACGTAGTCAAAATAAGGCCGAACCTGGACGTCGCCTAACGGTGGCGCTCCTGGGGCGCCAAGTCTACCTTTCGGCGTTGTCAACGTACGAGGTCAGCAGTGCGGAACACCCAAAGACGACGGTCTACGACCGTGACGGAGACCGAGCGCCAGCAAACAAATGCAGTCGCTGTCCCGCGCGACGGTGGGTGACATGGCACAACGCCGGCCTCCCGCGCTCATAGACTACCATCCTACACGCTGAAAGACATTTATCACCTCAACACCTTGCACTTGTAGGCCTGCATCGCATTATGTAATAGGAAAAGTAGTCTTTCTTTCGGACACAATACATGAAAATAGGTTTTAAAAAGTACGTCGGGTGACAGCGAAGTCGTTCTGTCTATACAGTATTTACCGCTGCCGTGTAAGAGGTGGTAGCAGCAGTGCAACGACGTAAACTTACGTGGGACTATGCTTGTGAAATTACTGTTCTGTGTTGAATTATGCACATAATACAGACAAAAGAAGCAGCTGACTCTGTTCAGTCCTTGCATCAAAAGGCTCACGCTTCGATGCAATAGTTTCAAAACGGTCGAAAGCTTGAACTGACTGCAGAATACCTGGAAGTCTGTGACAGATTTTGCCAATTTCGTGTCGTCGGTTTAAAAGCAGTTCCGTAAAAACGGTGCAGACGAATGACATGCGGGATGTAAATGACAGTGGAAATGTGCGGGTGGAAAATGCGACAGCCAAAAACTACGGAAATCGGTGAGCAAAAAAATGTTGCGAAACAGAGCTACAATGAAAATAAACTGAAAATAAAGCAAGCACTCGGTGTAGTCGTGCTTCACCGACAGGCGGCTAGCGAGATCGTCAGCATAAAACGGTCACGAAATAATGTTAGGCTAAAAGGCAGTGTTCGATAATACGTTATTAGCTTTTTTTCATTTAAAAAACGCGACTATCTTTTTACCTGTTGCACACATTTTCTTGAACTTTGGCTAAATTCCTATATCAAAGACCCATGTACAGAGCACATAATATTGGAAAACAATAACACGATTAGACAATCACACTGACGACTTTTAATCTTTTCTCTCTTATTTTCTGTCAGTGTCAGCTCCATGGCTACGTTCAGGCACGAGAAGAACGTTGCCTCCTCTTCGTTTCTGGGGAAACCGTAACTTGGCAATTTTTTCTCCAGGACCCTATGAACAAATCACATAAATAACCGCAATAGCGACTATTAGCGAGGAAATGAATAATAACAGTTAAGCACACTGATAAAGATATCTAACTATAAGAAAGGGTTCCTATGCAAATTGAATTTACACTGGGGAAAAGATAGTTATGCCCACGGATTCGTAGGTCACGGTTAAACTCAGTATGTGGTGGTAGAGTGCTGTGTAGACAATGATAAGAGGGCCATTATTTTACCAAACAAATTCGAATAAAGAGTGTTATCATCTAACTGTTAGGCCTGCTTTTGTGCGATGGCCTGTAGCATGAAATTCAAGTGGTGTCTTAACAGCAATTTTACTGGCGTCGCACTGCTGCAGCTTACAGGCCGCAGGAATGAGATCGTAAATTTCTGAACAGCGTTCGCGTCGCAACGCACCGTCATGCTGAAGGAATGAACAGTTTACAATGATGTTACACGAACGGCATTCGACAATCGTCAGTGTACGTAGCCTACGCACTAGATGTCGTGAGCTGTGCTTGCAGTTACGTTGTGACGTATTGTAGTGCCGTAATGGCCGACCGTCTAATGAACCTTGGGTGGTGCGGTTTTAACATTTTCTTTCACGTCCGTTTTCTTCTCCAATCTGTCTCACAATTAACCTTCCGCCGATTAGAGGTACCGAATGAATATTCTGTCAATTAATTTTTATTGAACACGCTGTCAGCAGCACAACGTGATTAAAAACACACAGTTTGCGATATTAAAACTAAAGAATACCTGCACCAAAGAATGATAACGATTTTCAATAATGCGGCATGTTTCGAGATTACTTCATTTTTAATTGTAAAAGCGCAGTTCGACGCCAATTCTCAATAAACGTATTATTATTTTGTCATCGATAGCCACTGTTAATCGTTCGCCGTTGAATAAAATCCATTTCGCCGTTTCAAATCCTCTTATGAGTGTGCGTCGGTCTGGCGTGCATAGGCCTATAACACATCACAGTGTAATCCAGCCTATAAATAAACTAACTATCCCCGTACTAACTTACTTACTTAGACATAGGTCCTCCCCCGGTCACGTCTGTGACTATAGTCGATCGGTGGCAACCTTCTCCACTCCAGTCCATGTGACTCTTTCAGATCTTTGAACATTGTCCGCCAGCTCTACACACTTCGATGTATTACCGCGGTTTTTCTAAAACAGGTCGGAATGCGCATCCCTACGCCGAAGTACAACGACCAAAAACAGATATATACCATGTACGGTCATGCATCACTCCGTGACGTCACACGCAGACCTCAGGCATCTCTATTTGTGGCCAGTCGACCGAAACGGCTAATAATGAACTGATGTGCCGTTATCGCTGACTGAGTATCATATCTGATTGTGGGTCCCTGTCGTGTGCCCCCGAATGGCACTATTTGGTGAGTACATCCTATAAAAATATTAAATCACCGTACGGCAGAGAACAGTCCCGTTTTAATTTATCCATGTATGATTGTATATGTTGTGATCTTATATTACTGAAACATCTGGAATTTTTATTCAAAGTTGTAAAGAGTTTAATAGTTAAATTTGAGCGTGCTATTCGTAGATTTTTATACCGCTGCCAACTGTATTATGTCGCACTCTATATAAGTAGGCCTAAGCCTCGAAAATATCAAAGCGTTTTAATGGAATCATATTGTCTTTCTTTGCTCAGTATGGCTGAAAAGCGTTGAATCTTAGTCGACATCAGACCCATAAATGGCATGGTTGTTGGAATAATGCGTATGCCTATAGAATTTTTTGTCTATCAAAGAGTTGCAACTATACTGCAATCGATTGAATTTTAACCATATTTTTATGCAATTGAAGTTTACTTCAACAAGAACATGCGTTTTAACCATTTTTTTCTGATAGACTGGCGCTTTGCAGTCTTAATTCAACCCGTGGAATACACGATGTTCTGTAGACTGCGTGACTATAGGATAGACATCTGTGGCAGTAATGATGACATCAAGCGAAAAGTTTTTCACTTTTTAACTTAATTTTAAGAAATAGTATAGAAAATCAATAGGCATTTAATGCGTTTGCTGTTTTGTAGTTTATTTGTTTTAATATTTTGTATATACGTCTGTCTGTCTTCTTTTGCTGAATCTCTGTCTGTCTCTCTGTCAGTCTGTCTGTATTTCAGTAGCATTGTTCTTTTGTATGTTATCTGTATTGTGTCTGCATTAAATTTTGGTTAATCATTGTTGCTAAGCGCTTCTTTGTATTTGGTATTTTCGAACACTGCTGTTCGCAAACGATATCTGAACATGTAGCCTAAGAAGTAAAAAGTGCTGTTTGTTTGCCGCCATTGGGACAATAAGCAATGAAAATAGACAGTAAACAAAAAAACCAGATGAGTAGTAGCTAAGCAGTTAAAGAAGAAATGTCTTTGTCTCAATCACAGGATCACATAAAGCAACCGATATTTCTCACAGTCAGGCAGAACAAGGTCGCCGCATAGGCTTTGGTCTGTTTTTACGAGCTGGCTGAATTGTCGTATGTCTGCACCAATGTATATCCAATATACTCCCCTCGTCACCAGGTATACGCCGTCGATACCTGTGCGTTGACACCGAGTATAGTCAGAAACGAAAATGATTATACTCTGTGTTTTATCGTCATCATCATCATATAATTTGCTCATACATGCATCGCATATTAAACACGTAAATGATCAAGTGAGCAAGACAGGCTAGGCAGGCTCGAACGGAGCACTTACCGCTGCGCAAAAAAGTTATTACAGCAGTTAATATGACAATCGGGGACAGAAAACAGAATGCAGAATAGCTTATACATATAAAACGCATAAAACTATGAACATAATAATCTGAACAAGAGCATGAAGTAAAAAACGAGAGCTAAAACCGTTTGACAAAATCAGACAAATCGACCTATGAAATTGAGCGACGAAATCTGGCAAGAGATCATCATCATCGTCGAGTATCGATTCCTCAGCCCCAGGCACGATATGCGCATTCCCCTATGGCTTTGAGTTAAGGGGGAGCACCTCTGTCTCTCCCTCCCACATATCATACCCCCTTCTACACCATCCCCTTCAGTCTCCTTAAATCCGTATACAATTTAATTCGTATTTCATTCGGATTTCTTCTGCCTCTTCCCTCCATCTCACAGCTATAGGAAGCACTGTAATTAACTTCCCCAGCGGGTCGTCTGGGCCGAAGCCCCAGCCGAAATTGAATTTGTTGCACTTGAAACGTAACAAGTACCCTTTCTCTGGCAAATTGAATAGCATTTGTGAGGAGAATCTGTTATTATAAAACAGTTTATAACAGTTATAAACAGTTTTTATGCATTACCTACTTTAAAGAGCCTAAATGACGGGGCCGTCGTTTTCTTAAAGTGACGGCCCTGGAATATAAACCTCAGAAAGGCCTACATAGTGTACGATATTAACGGTAAAATATGCAATGTCAGTAATGTGTAACTATAGTAGAAGACGCATAACAATAACGGGAATTTATGGGATAGGTTTACACCGATTTTCGGAGTTTTTTTTCGGATGTTTGACCCCAAAAACTAAGTCATTGTCAAGAAACATCTATAAACCGTATTAAAAACGCAAGTTCGGCTACATTTCTCATCACTTTTAAGTATAAAATGAGTTTGTATTAAGTATTCTACGTGTGTCATAATATGTGACGTCATCAGTTGCTGTGTTTGAAGTTGCGACAAGGGTAAAATCAATGTAGGCTATATAATAAAATCATGAGTGAAAGCCAGAAAAACGAGAATATGCGGAAATCAAAGACAATTTTACATAAATATCCATGTAATAGATGGTTCAGGAATTGGATTCACAACTTGCTAAGTCGAGCTGATGCCAGAGGGAGCGCTGATATCATTTACCGTAGGCTTATGTAACGCCTATCGCTTCTTTGTAGGTCAGGCATATAGTTATTGACGTTAAAACGTAGGTCACGCAGAGCATATTCAATACCGACGGATAATATTATAGTGCTTGATAATTTCTTTAATTTGACGAATAAATATAATCTCATTGGCAGACTTCAATATAATGAACACAATTCGGTAGTGGCTTACTTTTGCGCCACCCTGTATGTTCGCTCGTTTTTTTTCTGACGTTCTTTATTGCGTCTTAGAAAAATCTTTGTTATAGATTTGTCTGCTGCTAAAATATACGATTTAGATCATTTGGCGAGTGTACTATACGCATTATTTGTGAAAGAACTCGTTCGAATAGTCAAATAGTTACGAAATGATTGAAATGAAATTAATTTTTCGCAGCTAGCCGACAATCTTCAAGATAATACGCGAGATGGCGCCAGTAGCGTGCGCGTCTGAACTACGAGAACAATCCCTTATAACTTCCTCCATTCATCCCTCGTCTCTTTAAGCGCCCCCAATCTATATAGGCTACCATTTAGGCATACCCCTACCTCTATATAGGCCTACCTTCACTTTTCTCTACATTTTGGTCTTTTCCTCTCCTCATAGCTGGGGGTATAAGGCCTAAGCAAAATTGAATTTAGCACACTTCAAATGTATTTAAAAAATCAGTTTTGTGGCACCATTAGCATACAGCAAGTTCAGCAACTCGCCAGATTAGCAAATTCAAAATGCTGAAATCGTGGGAGAACTCTTCCAACGTCACCGTTGGTACACGGTAGCCGCTCTCCAGTTTGATGTATAGGCCTACATGAGGTGAAGTGACGTCATTTACGTCATTGTTATAACACGCCTCTATGTTGGAGACAGGGTTAAAATGCGGAATTCTGAACATTCTTATTTAGAAACCTGCATTTCGACTGTCGTATAATTCAGTACAAGTATATACAGGGTGGCCCAAAAAAGTAAGCCACTACCAATTTTTCAAAAAATCGTATTAAAGATTGCCAACGAGATTAGATTTCTTCGTAAAGTTAAAGTATGAATCAAGCACTATAATATAATACAATCCGTTGGTAATAAATATTTTGTGCGTGACCTACTTTTGTAACGTCATTAACAATGCCCGACTCGCAAAGTATCAATATGCGTCGCATGCAGTAAATGGTGTCAGCGCTCCCTCTGGCTTCAGCTCGCATTAGCAAGCTGTAAATTCCATTCCAAAATTTTCTTTTAGATAGAGAATTATGTATACATTTCTTAAATTTCCATATTTTGAGATGTTACACTGCTACAGCAAGTAAGTGCATTCCACCATCATGGCGGCGTTTACTATTGTAGGCAGAATGACGTCACTGTCACCCCATGTATACGATTGACTAGCGTTAAATTACGTTTTTTCAGTTTTTTTTGTCGTTAGATCGGTTGTTTTTTGCATACTTGTATATTTCATGTGACGAACTCTAATAACGTTGATGGAAATCTTTAGTCGCAATATAACTTGACAGAAACCAGTACACAGTGCACAGTAGATTTTTAGATTAAAGGAAGAGGCAGCAGTGATAAACACTGTCAGTGTGAACATGTCACCGAAGGCGTCACAAACTTAACAAATATGCGTGTCCCCTGAAGTAGTAGTGGGTGATTCGGCCAAAAAAGAAAACGATTCGATTCGAATAGATTTTACCCATCACTAGCCTGAAGCAGCAGCACTGGAGATTAACGGTCGATGAAAAATACGAGTGTGGACGCTGAAAAAGTCGACGATTGCGGGCGACGATGCCGGGGGTAAGCTTAGATATTGTGGCACTTGGGCTGCGCCGGCCTAAGCTGAACGCCGGCCCTGTCTGTGACGCACAGCGCCACTGAGGCGGTATATACCGTTTGCGGCGCAATGTAAGTGTCAGCATCTTTACGAGGGTGCAGAGATAAACACAGCAGGACTGCGCTTTCACGGACAGGTTACATGGAAACTGGGATTTTGCCAGTTACACGTTTAGAACCCATGCTCTCCCTGGCAGTAGGGCACTAGAACTTGTGTATGCATCTATGTGGTGCCTGCGTGGCGTAATAAACGATAATAATAATAATAATAATAATAATAAAACGAAACTGTCTCGACATGTTTCCACGGGAGACTTGGCATCAGTCTTCGTGGGTTAATTCAGCAGCTGCGCACTCTGACATCGCTGACGAAGTCGGTATCTACGGGGTGGCCCAAAAAAAGTAAGCCACTATGACTAATCGTCATTGAATCGTATCAAAACCCGCCATTATGGCTATATTTTTCACCAATTTCGATTACAAAATGAGCACAAGTCTCTATTAAATATTCTATGTGTGACCTAATTTGTGACGTCATCACTTGCTGTGTTTGAAGCTGCGATATGGGTAAAATCAACGCATCTGATAAAATCATGTCTAAAAAC
>Ga0056115_1002091_pt1 | contig 10048 bp, 9 predicted proteins | sample WorMetOlspDAHAB1_FD_77007 | JGI IMG/M metagenome (GOLD analysis project Ga0056115, IMG submission 77007) | Marine gutless worms symbiont microbial communities from Max Planck institute for Marine Microbiology, Germany - Olavius sp. DAHAB.1 ...
AATTTAATAAACCTTTAGCTAATATTATAAGGCAGATATCCGATAAAAAACAGTAAATATAAAAATTAGTATATTATCTATTTGTTGAACTATGTTTCAAAACTTGTGCTTATTAATTGAATAAAAACATCGTGCTAGGGTGTGAGGCTTTTAGTTAATGTAAACAAACAACATTTTGCATATGACATTGTAAACAGGAAATATAGATATAACAGTAATATAAAATTGCGTGAATAGTTTGTTTTTGCTTTACTATTTCCGTAAAATATAAAGTTTCAAGTCAGTTTTGTGCGTGTTAGAAAATGAGCGAAGCAGAGACAACGAATGCCGCGAATATTGAAATATGCTGTTCAACTCGTTCGACTGAAGACCATCATTCCACTGATCAGAACACTGCACATCACGAAAGTTTGCCGACCGCAGTCAGTGCGGGAGACGGTATACAACACTGCCTTTTATTAAGTGTGTAAATATTTAATATATAATGATGTTCACTAACCGGTTTATTAACACCTGGACTTCATCTATTCTCATGAATATTAGTGTTAAATCAAAGGAACAGGAAGCCAAAGTAAAATTTGTTCTAATCTAATTCTCAATAGGCCGTCAGTGTCTGTGAATAATATGAGTAGCTGAGAGATCATAATAGTCTTCATCTTTCGGTAAAGTGCATCCCTCGAGTGATCGAGTATCACGCACTGAGACTGCAACTGTGGGGCTTTACAACGTGAGCCGACCGACGGCGTATCAACGCTGTCTTGCGTCGTGCTGTCCGGCGCACACATTCACTGCAGCTACCTGGACATCCTACTCATTTCTCTGACTGCAAGTTTTTATTACGCATGTTGTACAAAAACTGCTATTGACGCTAGTTATTTTATTTTATCTCCATGTGTTGGGTTGCGTTTTGCCAACCCATTTAATAAACGAAAATGAATGAAATGAATGAATACTTATCTATCTAAAGCAAAAAATTAATAAGCTCTTAGTTGACAATACACTGACATTATTGGTTCTGATGTAGAAGTGCACATACACTGCTCCATAGCTGAGTTAGGGTTAGGCTTACTTTAACCCTAACCCTAATCCACACTCTCTTCATTAGCTATTTTATGGAGCAGTGTACATGCATTTCTACAACAGATGCACAATATTTTGCTCTACTCTCCTGATCAGCACCATATAGCATCATCACTGTCAAATATAACTCTCTAACTGCTAAACTTATGCAGCTGAGGGAATAAAAGCTCGTGGCTTGTGATGTTATACAAATAGCATCCACTTTTCTTTCTGAAAGTTTCAGTCATATTGTGAAGCAATATGTGTTCTGGCAAAAAAAATCCGACATTCAGTTATCATGACTGAGAAGAAACATTTTTTAACATCTGACTTGATGAGTGACAAACCTTAGTCCGATAGGTCGAAAAACTTATTCAGTGGCTCATCCCCGACAAATTGATTTTTTGCTGTTGATTTTCAGACGTTATCAAGAATCTAGCATGTGGCGTCGTCGACAGTTGTCGAACAGATCTTACCAGCTCAAAGAAGTTGCTTGCTGATGTGACGTAAGTCTCCGGCTTTTTGACGTGTCAGCAATTTATGTGGTCAACTGACTGGTATTAGCTGCTTAAATTCGGATGCACTTCCACTCTCTTTGGTTCACTAAATTATTTAATGTGATTAGTTTGAAAATTAAGTTTTAAAAAATCTCTCTGATGATGCTTGACACTAATTTTGGGTGGAGTGCATATCCCAGTTTGATTGGCAGGCTGATGCAGTTACAATTATCTACATTGCATTGGTATATTTTGCTATAAGAATTATGTATTTTATTATATTATATTAAACTTATGTATTTTTACCTGGTACCACCTTGCCAGGGTGATTTTGTGTAAAAGAACATTATGCTGTATTTGGTGACATTTTTCTTTCAATTCCATTAATGACGTACTTTCAGTACTTTTGCATATTGCAAGTTATTTGAAAATGCTACCTACAGACATGTATGTAAGTGATTGAGTAAGTAAGTTTATTAAAACAAACACTTGTAGTAAAGCAACGAATAAAATGTATAAATCACGGACGGTCTTTGTACATGTATATGCATACAAAATAAATTAACATACTACAAATTAAAACAGGGCCTGACGGGCATGGATGTCTATGTCGATGCAAATTTATTCATAGATAGTTGCTAGTTTCGTATCAATTTGTGTGGTTGGTAGTGAAAGCCAGCTGATTATCATAGAAACTCTGCAGCAAGAGAATGCAAAATTTGCCGAGTGTCAGGCGATTGAAGAAGTCACACGAACTGTAAGTTTGCTTTCTGCAGTACTGTGATAATAACTGATGGATTAAACTTTCGATCATGATGTGCTTTAATTTTAATATACACTGCACATAGCATGGCCCAAAAACTTGGCACATTTGTTGTACACCTTAACTTCATCAAATATTGACCAATTTCAGGCTTATTTTATTGTCAGAATCAGAAGAGCATTTGTAATAATACTGTCACTAAAGATCCCACCGCACCTCAAGTATGTCGCTAAACTACCTTGTGAAATGTGTCTTCAAAACAACAATTGAAAACAACACATTTTTAGAGTATGTTGTCCAGTGGTAATGCGGACACGTTGAACATTTGCAGGATGCGACAGTTACTTCAGACAATAACTGAGACAGTAAGCACCTCATATTTTTTTGTGTTGTTACAGAAGTCTTGTTTTCAGTTGTTACTTATAAGACACTATGAAGTTAAGGCACACGAAAAAGTGTGCCAATTTTTGGGCCACCCTGTACATTGGATTGATTGGCATCGTGGCTCAGTGGTTAGGATGTTGATCTTTGGCTGACAAACATTCCCTGACCTGTGCTGTGTCCATGGTTGGCAGGTTTGTAGATAAACTGCCCACTACAGGTCAGCCAACTAGGCCAACTCAGCCTTCCATCCCTGTGGTGTCTGTAAATTAGTACTCAATCCATGTAATTAGATGGATTACAGGAGTAGATACAATTAATCAGCAGACCGGGGCTGTGTATGGCTGTAAGGATGCAGGCCAAAGTTAGTGCGTGTGGCTTGGGTTGCAGTCTAGGTTGAATGTTTGCCATGTCTGTGATATACAATGTCGCTGAGGCAGCATATATGGCATGCGCTGCTATACAAGTCTGAACCTTTATTACAATGAGGTGTTGGACTAGATGACTTGCTTCTGCATTGTATGTGTGGTAAGCTACTCTGTGTGTGTGCATGACAGATGGACCGTGCTAGGCAGTATCACGCTAAACTCGTCAACATCAAGCATGAAATGTCTTCATTACACGAGAAGTCCGCCCAGCTGAAGGTCTCTCTGTTACTCTAGTTGATGATTAGCTGCTTGATTACTGTTCTGTGTTTTTTTTTCATGTCGCATCTTCTTTAAGTAATATGATGAGTATTTAAATCGATAAACATTTGTGCGATGTGGCTTCCAAGGTCGCTTATTATTATCAGGGGCTCGGAAGGCCGGGTCAGCTGAGCACTAACATTTGGAGCTGAGGTCAAAAATTGCATATGGCCTTTGTCGGACAGGTGTCAAAGTAATGGCGATGACCACCTGTCTAACTTTAATACGTTAGAGACCACATGCCTGCATTCACATACAGCATATTAAAGATAATATGACCTGTTGTGAGCTCAGCCACATCCCTGGGTTCCTGTACTAAGATTGGGGGGACCGTGTGTCTGCTCGGCTGTAAAAACTTCCAAGGTGAAAGTATGCTTTAGTCTTTTCTAAATAAAATTATTTTTGCATTTTGTCTTAACAAGTGCATTTACCATCTGCATCTAGGTCCCTTCCCCCTTATTAACATCCGGCACGATTTCAAGGGGTGGGGTGAAAATCAACGTATCATGTTACACGATAAAACTTGATTTTGACCTTGACCGCCTTGTTGACAAATGGTTCCCGTGCATCTGAATATTATCACTACTACTTTATTAAATTGTGGCTGATGTGGTATGTTGTGTGGCAGAGACGGGCTTTGAAGTTGCAGCAGCAGAAGCAGATGGAATTGCTGCGTGCGGAACAGCAGCGCGAGAGAGAACGCGAGAAAGAAAGGGCGTTGACGGCTCGAGATGTTAGCAAGAGACATACATTGTCGCGGCCAACGTAGCACAAACTCATCTCCAATAAACGATAAATCAAAGCAAAGCTTTAAAACAGAATGTAGGCGGCAGCAGGGGCGTCCATTCCCTCGAAAGCAACCTCCCCCTCTCCTTTCCCCCTTCTCTGCCTTCTTCCGCCCCTCCTCCTTTTTATTGGGGGCCCGGAGGTACGACCCCCGGGAAAATTTTGGAATTAAAGATTCTTGTAGGCGAGTTACAGAGCATTTTAGACATAAGCACCAACTAAATTTTGTTTCCCTTAACTTCCTTATTTTTATCCACCAAGGATTTCCATGATGTTACGTCGGCGGGATGCCTTTGGACGCCGTGGGCGGGAGCCCCTGTGCCCATTAAATGTGCAATATTGAAATATTGTGGCGAAAAGTGCTGTTATCGATATCGTCAACAAAACTTCGATTGCCTGTTCTGGTTAATGTTCTTTTGTAATCAGTAACTCTTGGTTGGCCCAGAAGCTGTCGCATCTGCTTTTGAAATTGTTATAACATTGTTCGCACTGAAGACTGAACATGATAATGATAAATCTCTAAACAGTCTTTTCAAGCAGTCGTTCCCTTTCATTGTTTGAGAATGCATGTACGTTTATTAACGTTTTAAGTGAATTGTTATGGTTTTTTCAGATTTAAAAAATGCAAATTGAGTCTACAGGAAAACCTTAACCCAAAGTCACACAAAGTTTGTATATGTATCTGTATTTATGTGACAAGAGAGTCTTGTGTCATCAGAGTCATCAGTGCCATTTGCAAACTTTTGCTTTTTAGCAGCTGTTGAATTTATATTTATGAAATAGGCATAAGTAATCTGATTAGAGTTTATTAAAGAGACACCACTAAAAATGAGCTTCATTTTTATCCTCCCTGAAAGTAGGCAGATGAGGGTATCAGAATTTTTCCAAATTAAACTTATTAAAAATTTCACACTAACAATAAATACTGACAGCCAGTGATTGTGAATGTTCGGCCTATCGCAGCCTACAGGCGGATGCTAAGGTAAAGTTTGCAGTTTGGCCTACGAGTTGGCGGCCTCCTGGCGCTGAATGTCTTTCACTAAGAGGACCCAAGTGAACTCTCACACATGGCTTTGCGTCGCAGATGACAGCATTATAAATATCGTCCTGTGCATTATTATCATTACTATATTATTATTATCTACCTTCAGATCTACCATGATTCTGTTCAGTCTCGTTTGATCTCCAGGAATGAAATTCCTCTGAAATCCCAATTTGGTGACTGAAATCAAATCTGGCATATTTTATTCATGTTTTATATATTAGCAGTACACACACATTTTCGACTCGACGACGAAGCTGCAACAGTCAAAGTATTAGTAACAAACCATTTCAGTAGTGCGGTGCAGAGAGTGTTAGATATGAGTGTTAGATATGATTGGCTAATGTTGTATAAAAAAACTAGGTTGCATAGTTTAAGTTTAAATCGCTTTCAGAATTCCAAAACAGCGAACATCAGACAAGAATCTTATTAACTGCTCTGTCACTATAACAAGGCCTAGCCAGCAGACGACTGCGGAAAGTGTTCTTTGTATGGTGGAAGTATGTCGAGAACTTTCTTTGCCAGGTCTTTGTAGGCAGATGCCTAAATCATTCATATCATACACACACAACCTGCACCAACGCAAGTGTCAACAAAGATATATATATATACAGGGCGTGGCAAAAAAAGTATCCCCTAAGATTTTTTTTGCAGTTTTCTCAGTAATCACTTGGAATTTCAAAACGAAATTTACCAACTTATTTAGTCATCCTATGCGCACATAATGGTATTATCATCAATCAGTTAGCTTCCTGTGTTTTAAAATTATCAGAATTACAGTGACGCCACCCAGTGATTTTTGCGTCATCGAAAACTTTTGTAAAAAACATTTCTGAAAATCACACGCAGAACTGGATGTGAAACAGCTGTCTGGATTTCATTATCTTTCATTACCAAAGAAATTTGGCATCTAAATTTACCCGACTTAAACCCTCTAGATTACTACATTTGGGAAAATATTCCAGGTCAATGACACGTATCATCGAAAACCGAAGTTATCACCGAACTCAAGGAAATGCTGCAAATGACAGTCTAAAACTCAAGGTACGACAGACAGAGCTGTAAAAGAGTTATTTAAGCTGACGGTCAATGGAAAATTGTAGTCGTCCTATCTATGGAACGGTAAGTCATATCCAATTCAAACTTTGTACAGGTGTTGACCACTCAAGTGGAATCACGTGACAGGACTCCTGGGTCAAAAGGTCACGTAACGTATTCGGTCAAAAATTGCAACAACGCAACAGAGCTGACCTGTGAACTGTCTGGCTGAGAAACTACAATTGGACTTCCTTCGTCCGATGTCTGTCGAATCCCAGTGTGCAGCGGGATATCAGCTGTATAAAGTCAACAGCTTTCATACGTTACAACCACATTTACACCCTCTTCTAGGTGGCTGGTATGGTATCGTCGTTGGTCACATCATAGATGTTAAAAACGTTGATTAACAAATAAAAAACAAAACTTGGTAAAATAAACAAAATGAAAAATACGAAGTAAAATACGTTAGCATCGTCGATCACTTGTCAGTAATTTTTTGGTAACCGTTATTGTTATTAATACTGTTCAGTTGTAACTAAATGATAGTTCTTTATATGCAGAAAACTGAGAAAACCACTCCGAAATCGTTAAAATGAACAAGAACATTGCAATAAATGAAGGAACAATGCATGTGACTGAGACAAACCGATTTAATTTTGCACGTTTCTAAAAATAAAAAAACATGCATGAGCAAAAACATTAAAAAAACATGTTTTTATACGTACATAAAAACGTTTTAACATCTATGGGTCGCATCAACAAAGTTGGTATTGGTGACCGCCTTTGGGGTGTCTACCCTTCCAGTGCTTTCCAGGCCCACTCAGCCTGGCCATCCTCTGTGGTCACTGGTTATGTGCAATGAGTACTGGCGATGGTTTCGGCCACCGATGGGGATGGCGAGTTTGCGCGAGTGAGTGAGCAGTTTCTTAACGGCACATCAGCACTATTCAGTGCCATTTACGATAATAGTAGCGTAGCTACCCTAAGCGATTGTTAAGCTCTCGGGGATCTACAGAGAAGACTAAAAGGGTAGTAAAACCAAGGCTAAGCAGCTGAAATAAAACAAAGAGTTTAAAGACAATGAGTCCGCATAGCAGCGGGCCCTGTTGCCAAGACTGCTGGCATACTGGCTTACTGTATGCTAGCTTAATTGGGTCTAATCGTCGCCGACTCAAAGGTAGAATGGGATGAGCTCCCTCGCGACAGATCTCACAGTCTATGCGTAACTCAGATTCTTCATCATCTTCCTCTTATCCCCGGTGACCAATTATAGATAAGTCGTTATATGTGTCATCTGTAAAGTCATCTCTATCCTGTGCCTGTCTAAGTTGGGAATGAAAAAGCGCAGGAAGCACTATTATTAATATTATTATTATTATTAAACTGATTTATAAAGCGCCATAATGTCATAACTTCGTAGGCGCCGTTTCTTCACAGAGATGGCCGAAACCATCTCCGGTACTCATTGCACCTACCCACGGAGGGATGGCCAGGCTGAGTGGACCAGAGCGGCTTGGAAAAATACCGGGATTGTAGACCAGCCGAAGGTCGTCACCAATCCCAACACTAACCGGGCTCGATGTAGCTTAACTTCGTTGATGTGACGAATGCCCGTTACCGCTACGCCAAACCAGCCACTATATTTGCAGGCGGGTTGGCACATCTCACGCATAACCAGGTTAAAGGTTAAAAAGGTCAGCGTCACCAGACTGACTGATGCTGTGACAGAAAATCTGCCATATCTGGTGTGTATTCAGTAGCATCGATGTTACAGACCATAAAAATGGCAGCCTTGTGCTACACGTGGCTGTGTGCCAAAGTCCGTGTGTGCGGGCTTGGGTGGCAGCCTGTCTCAACTAACAGAATGATTTCCAATTTATTCATATATCCTTCTATTTATCATATGTAAAATATTCTATGTTGCTGATGTCTGGTATCGTATTGTTGTTTGTCCGTTATTTATATTTAATATTAAAACTTAAACACGAGGCACTTACATTACATTACTTACATTACAAACAAAAAAAACGATTAATTTATCATAACCTAACCAGTCTTCAACATCTTCTGCGAAATAAACTAAACACAGAATATTTTGCATGCAACATATTGAAGGACATATTTAACATCTATATGCATATAGTTGCATATATGAACAAATCAGGAAATTCGGTCCATTATACACAGAAACAACTGAGTCATTACCTAGGAGATCAACATTGACGTCTCTGGCTAGAGACCGAGCGCCACCGTGGCCAAAGATGTGTTCCGTGTGACCGCAGCTCGGACACTGGTAAAGGCTCATGTTCTGAACAATGCCGAGCACTGGAACGCTGACCTTACGGAACATTTCGGTCCCCTTGCGAGCGTCCAGCAGCGCTATGTCCTGCGGTGTCGTCACAATCACGGCTCCTGCAAAAGACGACGACCGATAAAAAACTAAGTCCTGAAGTCTAGTATTGCTCGCAGTGAATGGCTGGCGGCATCGCTCAGTGGTTAGAATGTCAGTCTTCGGCCGGCAGACTTTTCACGCCATGCGCCCGATCTATGGTTGACAGGCGACCACTCTGTGGGTAAAGTTCCCACTATGGGTCAACCAGCCAGGCCAGCTCAGCCTTCCATCCCTCCGGCGTTGGTAAATGAGCAGTAATCCATTTAACACATAAATTACGGGGGGTTAGAGACAGACCATAATATAGCAGAACAGGGCTAGGTGTGGCTGCATGGCTGCAGGCCAAAGTCCATAAGCGCGGGCTTGGCTGTGACCCAAGCGGCTCTGTGTCGCACAGCCCCACTGCACTACGCAGCTTGCGGTGCTATTTTATTAACATAAATATCATGCAGAAAATATGACAAAAAATTACAATGCTACACAATTGTGCAGTACATATAAAATCAACCATCGCATCAATGTCATGAGACGACCACTGAAAATAACACTCTGATACAGTCAAACACACGGTTTAATTATTCACAACTCAAGAATAGTGTTCGCTGGTAAGTCTATACAAGTGTTATGCCGTTATTGTACAGCTCATCGTTAAAAGCTCTCTAACGTGCTCTGTGTGCCAGAATAGTGAACGTCTTTAACGAATGCCTTAAAAAGCTACAGTGACATTCAGGCTCTGGACACGGTCTGTGGTAATCAGCAACCCTCTCGCTAACATGCCGTGTATGACCAGTAACGGATTTAGAGGGGGCCGAGCCGGCTCCCCTCCCCCTCTTTGGGCGACGGACTCTACGCCGTCACTCACGGTCATGTTAGCTAATGCGAAATTTTCGATCGTTCTACTGTAAAACATGGTACTCAGAATGTCCAAAACGATTGCCACCAGTGGCTTTTTGACAGCCTTAGAGTGCACCAAATTCGTTTTCGGCCAAGGCTTTGCCCCGGACCCCACCGGGGGAGTTACAGCGCTCCCCAGACCCTCTACCTGGTTTAAGGGGTCCTACTTCTAAGGGGGATAGGAGGGGGAGTGGAAAGCGAGAGAAGAGAAAGGGAACAAAAGATACCGGACCCCCTTTTCGCAAATTCCTGGATTTGCCTCTAACGACAACCAACTTATATATGAATACAGTGCCATGCATTTCCATAAAGGAACAGAAATTAAAGAGATTCCTAACCCTAACCATATCTTTAGCCATACCCCACACTGGCTGACGATTCCACAGCGGGTGCAGTACAAGCTGTGTCTGTTCACCGGTAAAAGGTTTAGAACTCACTGCATGATTTGTTACGCAATCCAGTCGTCGAGTCTGAACGTTTTAGGCGGGACTTGTAAACGCATCTCTTTGC
>Ga0056115_1002092_pt1 | contig 10040 bp, 10 predicted proteins | sample WorMetOlspDAHAB1_FD_77007 | JGI IMG/M metagenome (GOLD analysis project Ga0056115, IMG submission 77007) | Marine gutless worms symbiont microbial communities from Max Planck institute for Marine Microbiology, Germany - Olavius sp. DAHAB.1 ...
AAACAAACTTGCGTGCTGAGTCAGTTTTATGACTGGTTAATTTGCAGAAACGTTAGAGTGATTAACAGTTGACTGTTGTTATCACTTCCTGCTGGTGGAGGGGGTGTGGCGTCATCTGTCGCTGGTGGCCAAGACCCGTACTGCGTGGTCTTGGTGTCACGGGGAGGCTGGTATCAGGTTACAGTCTCCTTCCGCCTCCCACCCCTCCAACCCTCTCCCGTATCATGGACCATCAAACAGCATGCGCGAGCGTGCGGACGCCAATGTCGTTTGATCTGCCGTGTACTGCGACCCGTTAGCAGGTGCTGAACCTGCAGTGATGCACGCAGTATCGGCCGATACAACAGTAGCGATACGATTCAATACGATACACCCAGTATCGGTTCCGATACGATACCGATCCGTTAATCGTCCGTTCTCTAGTTAAAGGCTGGATGTTTGCAATATTTATTTCAGGAGTGAACTTGCACCTTATAATATGTGCTTTTGGCAGATATGGTAAATGGATACACTAAAAAGCCAAGAAGATCAGTTTTCATGGCTGGATAATTCATTTACATCTACGCCACTGAAGGTACATGCGGGAAAGAGAAATCACTGTTCATTGCCATCGAGCGGAAAGAAGAATATGGCAAAACTGCACTGCATTACTCGAAAGGAAATAATGAATGGCATTTCCGCTGATCCATTTTATCAGGACTGCTATGTAAAATGTCAAAAGAACATACAAATGAAGGAAAACGTTTGTTCATCTGATACAGAAAGTAGAAAAAATAGAAAAACTAAAACTGTTGAAACACAATGTATTGTGGATGATTCTCCAAGAAGTCCAGCAGTTGATGAGAATTACCCATTATCAGAACAAGATTGGAAGGTATTTTTACATTTCTTCTTTTTTTTTTGTTCATTTGTTTTTGTGAACTATGAGTGTTGTGTTCACATGGTTTTTCATATCTTTTTATTAATGAAACCATAGAATAAATTCAATACTCATTAATATTGATTATTGTGTAGAGCCCTGTTACTCTAAAAGAACAAGTGTAAATAAGATGTAGATTATTTGTAGTTTTTATGCGAAAAATAGTAAGATGATGTTTAGTGTGTAGGTGACATTCATATGTATATAATAGCAATTTTAAATTACAGGGCAATGTTAACTCTTGTTGCTGTTTGCTGCCACATTTTTTTCGTTCTTTAGCTTTACAGAATGTCATAATCTGTTTGACAGGATGATAGCTATGTACAGCACCATGCATGTTTCAATGAAACGGATGATACAGTTCTGGCCGTGGTTAACATGTCTATGATGCAAGGTGTAACTGACACTAATGTGCAAAAAGTAGAAGCAAATGGCATCTATGATCATGCTGTTAATAATTCGACAAGATTGTTACCAGATGAACTGCAGGATTCTGTCATTGTATTGCCAGAACATCGTGATGTTAGTTGTTTGTCAGTGTCTAGTTGTGATAACAGCTGTATATATTCTGAGAAAATATCTGAGAAAATATCTTGCAGCAATCAGACGTCTTCTGTAAATTTGCAAACGGTGAGCAAGTCTTTTAATCGTGTTTCTAATAAGCAGGCTGCCACTAATACTGAAGTTGAACCAATGAACTGTGATGAGCTGAAGGCTGCAAGTTGCTTTCCTACAAAGACCAACTCAGCATCTCTAAATTCCGTTGCACGAAAGCCAGGTGTTCGTCTCTCTGAGAGAATCAAGCGTACATTACAACAGAATGCAAATGTTGATACGCCGACAAGGTCAAACCGATTGTTGGCAGTAATTGAGAAATATGACATACATGCTACAGGTGTTACTGATGTTGGGTTATTCCATGGAATGCCAGAGAAAGTCCGAAATCTGCTGCAGAGTCAGCGATCTATCACAGAGCTTTACCGTTGGTTAAAGTTTATTCGTTTCTTGTTGTTGATGACTAAAAGTTGACTGTTTTTGATATGCTGGGCCCAATTTTCGAAAAAAAATCTTATGATGATCATAAAATCGTCACAAATCGTCTTAACTTTGTTATAACTTTGTTATAAGGAATTTATGATCATAAATACATCATAAGATTTTTGAAAATTGGTCCCCGGGCTATTACAGTTACCAGAGTGATATCAGATGATATCACACTTGTACAGTAGTACAAGCATAAGTCAGTGGCTGTAATTATAGGAAAGATCGGAGAACGATTTGTAATCCTGACTTTTTGAAAATGTCTCAACTGATTTTGACAAAATTTCATTTTTACAATTGTCTTCTGGGTTATGCATACCTCACATTTGTCATTTCAATTTTGTGTGTGCTGGTCTGGCGATTAGCAAATTTTGTCACCTCTGTTTCTTTTTTTGTTGTTTGCCACCAAAAATGCCAAAAGGGAGCAGAACAGACTTTAAGCTGGTAGTCAGTGCTGATATTGTAGCCATGCTGTCTCAGGAACAGAAAATGGCACGCACTTCAATCTTTGTACAGAGAATCATCACGTGTCTAAGGTCAAGGTGATATAACGTATACAGGCAAAATACGTCAACTCGTCGTGAACGTTTATTAAAGTTTTGTTGCATAACATAGAGTAAAACACATGAGAGACACATCAACACTGCAGATACAATGCAAAACAGTAAACACATAAATATGAAACACACATATATAGTATAGAGAAAAACGTAAAAATCATTATACATGTTTGTTATTGCATAGTTCATTACTGGGTGGTCATATTAACTACATTTTTGAGATACATGATAGGAAGTGGCTGTACAGCTCTGTAATTTTATTTTAGTGGTTACCTGTACTTCTGGGTGTGAGTGATTATCAGTTTCTGTGGAATATTGAAACATACTGAACTATACATGTATACAACATAGCCAAATACATTCATTAACAGTTGTTTATATGTAATTCACTGCACTGTTGTTAGCCTGGCAGAATGAATGCCTGTCGCTACCAGCTGTTCGTGATGGTTCAAACCTAATCTACTCGTTGCCTACAAGTGGAGGAAAAACTCTCGTTGCTGAGATGCTCATCTTTCGCCAGTTGCTTTGCTATCACAAAGATGCTCTGCTCATTCTTCCGTTTGTTGCACTTGTTCAGGAGAAGGTGTGCACAGCTTATTAAAATGCTAACATTGCTGGGTTTTTAAAAAAATAGATAAACTACAGTATCTGTTAGATCTGTTATCATATTACGGTAGATGTAAGTTATTTTGTGGGTTAGTTAGTTAATGAATTGGTGGCATACAAGAGCCAGACCAGACCTGCAAGGTTATGCATCTTCAGAGGCTGATGCTACTGTCACACAGTCCCATGTTGGCTTAATACCAGTGTTCTTAAATCTTAATACCATTAGATTACTACAGTTAAGGTATTTGGTCAATCATGTTGGCCACAGTGAAGAGGCTTAGTGATTTTGCATTATTGTTCTGCTATGACAAAAACTCCTGAAGATTAAGGTAAAACATGGTCAACTGTTGTAATATTCTAAGTATGGTATGCCATTGACATCTGCAGGTGCGAGGACTAAGTTCATTTGCAGTGGAGTTGGATTTTCTGGTGGAAGAGTACGCTGCCAGCAAAGGACAGTTTCCTCCACGACAGCGCCAAAAACGCCAGTCTCTCTATGTCGCAACCATAGAGAAGGCAAACTCGCTGGTCAACAGTCTTATAGAACATGGCCGAATTGGCAACCTTGGTCTTGTTGTTGTTGATGAGGTGTGAATTTGGTTGTCAGTATATTGCTCACAGTGTAGCAGTATCGTGAAATTTGCCATGTTGCTTACAGTGTTTAATCATTTAAAGGCGCACTGTAGCATAATTGTGCTGAAAATGCTGTTAAATCCCAGCCAACCATTTTACTTTAAGAGAAATTGCTGCATGCGCTGTCATGAACACGTGGTATTATAGGTTGAATTTTCGCATTTAAGTTTTTGGTGGATTTAGTTGTGAAAGTTGCTTTTTAGTAGTAACAATGATAATATTGCTCCAGTCTACGAATGCCAAAACGTATTGCAGCCCATTAACTTTTCACTGTTGGATCAAGCAACTTTCCTGCTACAAGTTATTTAAAATACTTCTGCTTGTATCCACCATTGCCATTACTGGTGTATCATTCACGAAAGCTATTCAGTTTGTTTATTGTCCAAGAGGTTGAGTTTAGCTAAGCACTGTGGCTTAGTGCTATACATCATGGTGACATAAACTGTACATAGTTCGATGTTGGCTACCTGTTTGAGTTTTGCTGACATTCCTGACATAGTCGCTGGTACCCGTGCTCCGTATTTTCGATAATTTCATTTTAGTGCTTTTCTTTTGTGGCAGTTACACATGCTTGGTGAGGGAGGAAGCCGTGGAGCGACATTGGAGATGACGTTTGCCAAATTATTGCATGCTAATCGTAAGTGCCTCTGCCACTGTACACTGCAGTAGGTGCACACCGTGCTTACATACGTATTCGTTTATCAATCTCATGCCGTGCACATCTGACACAATCAGTAGAGTAAATATGACAAAAAATATGAATAACAAAAAAATAAAGTAAATAATGTGAATGTCAGTATGCTTATCAGTGTGTCAGTAACAATCTTTATTTAGCATTCGAATAAAAAAGTAAGAATCGTTCATGTTAATAGATTTTGGAATCAAATCTTTCTAATGTGTGCATTGTGTTTCGTTACATTTTGGTTTAGTATGGTCTTTTTAAGACAGGGTGTAAAACGTGAAGACTGTTTGTGAATATACTATTAAAATAATTATGGCAGGGTTTGAACTGCTATTTGTATGAGCATTGAATGCTGATGTAAGTATCTGAGATTGATATAATTACAATTTTGCTTCTGAAACTAAAGTACTTCAAGCTATATACTGTATGCTAGGAAGGTCTAGTCTTAATGTATGTTCCCACTGTCCTGAGAACTGTGGAAGGAATGTGGGCACGTCACAAAGTTGCGTATTGCAAATTTATGTCATTGTCATTTTAAGTTCAATGCTGGATTGACTGATATGATGGTGCTGATAAAGCCATATTCAGTACCGAGAATGCATTTGTATCACCATCCGACGTGTTGCCATGCGGAAGGATGCTAAAACCGAGTTTGCTCTTGTTGTTATTGTTAGCTGGTACTCAGTTAATTGGCATGAGTGCCACACTCAGCAACATTTCTGACCTGCAGACATTTCTTCGTGCTGAGGTTTACACCAGTAATTTCCGACCGGTTCGTTTTGTTTATTTTGTTCGCTCTCATTTGGACTGTTTTGTTAAACTTTCAGTTTTTACTTATATATTTTTATTTGTTATTAACATGGAAAGTTTATGTGTTGGTTATTATTGTTTTTGTTGTTGTACTTCTGAATACTAGATACAGTTGTTTTAGAAGTAAAGATACTGTATGCATGTCTGATAAGAATGAAGTGACTGTTGTGTACAGGTGAAGTTGCGGGAGTTTGTCAAAATTGGCGACTCTGTTTATGAAGTTGATACAGGTACATTGTGTGATGATGACAGGCTCAAGTATGACAGAGTTGTCGACTTTAAGGTGACTACAGCTTGTGTGACATCGATGTGACTTGAACATACATCAATGCATCAATACATCAATACATCATAAGTTGAATGAATCAGTTTCCTAATTTATGAAACCATTTGATTTAACTAATATCTGAGTAACTGGAGTGCATTTGTTTTTGTTGCTGTTGTTGGAAAGTGTTGTCCTGAATGATTTTGCTGTCATATTGTTGCAGGCAGATTATGTTTAAGTCTTTATTATTGTACCAGACTTTAATGCTGTTTTTGACCAAATTATGATGTTTGATGAAGTTTAAATTTATTAACATTTAATTCTTCGCATGTTTAAAAGCTGGCATTACGATAATTTGTGTGACACACATTGTTTACGTTTAGATTTTGTGCAAGATGTCTATGGGCAATTGGGTATAGATTTTTGTGCACTTGTATGCATATATTTACATAATTAGGAAATTGTGCATGGCAGTATACAGTCGAGCAGAAGCGCTGTGATGTTGATCATCTGGCTGCCCTTGTTCTTGAAGTTGTTCCAGATCACTCGTGTCTTGTGTTTTGTCCAACGAAGAAGAACTGCGAAAATGTGGCACGGCTTGTATGCAAATTCATGTCAAAGTTAGTGGACTCAAATACTAAGTCACCAATGTCATTGAATTAAAAATTTGATTTGGCATGATGTCATTACCACTGATTGACTGCTGTATTGTCTCCTGTATGTCTGTTTTCTTGTTTTTCAATTTGTGTGGTTTACTGTGTATGACTGCTTTTTTGTATTAAACAGATGATGATGATGATGTTGATGATAGTTTAGCAGGTCATTTGTCATTGTTACCAGCAAAATATCAGAGCTGTCATTCAATCTAGTTGAGATGACGGCTTAGGTTTGCTGGAAGATGAAGTCAGTGCTGCAATTCCTTCACAGAACCATGCAAGTCGATGTTCTGTGACTCATGTGTAGTACACAGCTGTTTCAGTTGTAATTCTGATGGTGTAAATTCTGCTTAAATTGTGATTGCATTTTCTGTACTTATGTTGATTTATATCCAGTCTGATATCGGTTTGTTTATCATGTTTAATGCTTTGTATTTTCTAGTTTATCTTAACTGCTTCCACTAAACACATAACAATGTTTATAAACTTACTAGTGGCATTTGTTCATTGGTAATATCTTGTTCAGTCAGGCTATATCACTGCAGTAAAATATTGCATTTGACTTTACAGAAAGGGAAATTTGTAAATTCTGGTCTCTGATTGAAATTCATCTGCTGTCAGCATTATGTGGCTGTCAGGTTTCTGTTGCAGAATTATTCCCTGCAAATATAAATTTTTCTGTTTTTGTGTATTGTGACATGATTGATGATGTGTGGTGTGTGATTGCAAACATTTAGAGACCAGTTAGCTGTCAAACAGACCGAGAGATGCAACCTTATTCAGGCTTTGTGGCTGGATGGTAGCGGCGATATATGTCCGATACTGAGGCAGACAATAGGATTTGGTGTCGCTTATCACCACAGTGGGTTGACTATGGATGAGCGGAAGTTGATTGAAGAAGCGTACCTTGAGGGAACTCTCTGTATGCTGGCTTGCACGTCCACTCTGGCTGCTGGTGTCAACTTGCCTGCTAAAAGGTGCACAGAGATCTACCGTCTCTATATGCAACGTGTGGAGTTCTGGTTGGATAACTTATATGTGCAGTTGTCATTTTTATCTTGAACTATTCAGGTAGTCCTGTGGTTACAGTGTTTATTGCGTGTACGTTTGATATTGTGCAATAATAAAACAAATGACTGCTGGACTTTTGATGCTTCTGCGAAGAAAACTCTGTAAAATATCTTTTATGTGCTTGGCGCAATAGTTCTGTGGCATTTTGAGAATGAAGCTTGATATTTTTGGAGTGTGAGAAACGTGTGCTGATATTGAGCAGAAGTCAAATATTTAACACCTTTACCTGTTTGTGTGTAACTGCTGTGCGTGTTTGTGTGTATAACAGGGTGATTCTGAGATCACCTCATATCGGCAATTCGTTTCTGTCTCACAGCCAGTACAAGCAGATGGTTGGTCGCGCGGGTCGAGCTGGCTTGGATGCTGTTGGAGAGAGCATCCTCATTATTGACCCACGTGACAAGTCAAAGGTAATCACCGTCACCAGTTTCTGCCCATTTTCTGTTGTGGTATTATTTAATTAAAATGCCTTCTGTCTGACTGCGCAGTGTTGTCTGAGTAAATAATCATATTTTTTTGCTTGATCATGTGTTGTGTAATTTCTTTGAAGGTTGGTTATGCAAGTGTTTTGATCTGTTGATTGCAGTCCAGAGATAAACATTGGAACATCACTGCCATTTGTGGCCATATCATATTTTACTGCTTGATAAAAGACGTACATTTCAGATTTACAGACTTACCCAACGTACAAAATTGGAACACAAACTGTATCACCATAATCATCATGCCACCTGGTGGCAGGATGCTGAAATATGTGTCTTTTTTTCTGTGTTTGCATTGTTGATAGATTATAATGGCCCTGCTGTAATAGTTGCTTGAGCTATGGTAAGTGCATAAAAGATGTTGACTTTGTGATTTTCTGCATTGTGCATTGTCAGCTGATGGAGCTGGTAGGTGGTTCGTTTGATCAGTGTCGAAGCAGTCTGCTGTACGACAATGGTAAAGGCATATGCACACTGCTGCTGACACTCATTGGACTCCATGTTAGTATATGTTACCGTCTGATTTCACAAAATCAGTTTGTTGGCCTATCTAGTACTTTGTTGTTGCGGTTAACGTAAAGCACAGACGTATGTTGACTGTAAGAACTGTTGTTAATGCTCACATATGTCTCATGTGGACTTGGTTGACGTAATTGTGACTGAGAGTAGATGGTAGAGTTAACTTAAAAACAATAGTAAGGTTCCCCTCATGTTGGCTCAGGTGTTATAGCATAACTCTTCAACCTCATTACCTGACCAATCCCCGAGCCTACTCCATATTGCAGTGACATACACTGCATGTAGTTAGACGTTGATCATGGTTTTATAAGTAATAATGATAGTAGTAGTACTAATAGTAATAATCAGTGTTTTTTTCTGTGATGTAGATAGCAGAGACAGAAGCAGACGTCGTCGAGTTTATGTCACGGACACTGTGTGCCGTGCAGTGTAAGTTGTTGGATGTTAACATCTCCAGTATGACGATTTCTTCTCTGCAGCGGCTTGTGGATGACGGTCTCGTGGTGAGGAAACGTAATGCAGATGATGCAGTCAGGCTGGATGTCACAAATCTTGGAAAGGCTGTCTACAAAGGCAAGTGCCCTGTGTCATTTTGTTTAACATTTGAGAGTGGTGCTTGGTGTATGTCTTGTAAACAGGTACTCCAGTTCAGTTTGGAGATTTATAAAGTGCATTCTTACAGCCTTCATTCACGATAGCATCATAGAATCTTTACCAATAGGCGTGGCAGAACATTAACAGTAGTTTTTCAATCAGTAGCTGAATTAATTTGTGGAATTCTAGCTGTATTGTAGAATGATGCAGGAGGAAAGCAAGTTCCAGCTGACAGATTCTGATACTTAGTTGTTGTTATCTGAGAATCTGACTCAGAATATTGCCACTCCACATTCTCATTAATTGAGCCATAATCTTCATTGAAAGACTGGAAGCTGAAGATAATAGAAAGTGTCCAATGTCCAACTGTCATTTGTGTCTTCTTTTCTGTTGTCACTGTCCACCAGTTATTGTCTAGTTTTTTCTTATTTGGGAGTATATTACTCATGTTACATGGGACTGCGTTTTTGAATGTAATAATATAAATAGGTGTAACAGTAAAGTGGACACGGTGCATTTGTACAGCATGTACATTTGTCATGATTTGCTGCAGTAGATCAAGTTACACATATTTTAATATACTCTGCATTTGAATTATAGGGTCAATAGACATTGACTTTGGCTCAAAGCTGTACCGTGATCTAGTGAATGCTCAGCAGTCACTGGTCCTTGCTAATCACCTGCACCTCCTCTATCTGTCAACGCCATATGACTTGGTGGCCGATGTCAAGCCGAACTGGATGATCTACCTGCACGAAGCAAGTGGCCATTGTCAGCTTTATTTACTTATTAAATGTGAAATTTTATTGTAAGATGCATTACAGCAGTTCTAAGACTGGACTAATCCCCGCTGTAGCGCTATCTGATGAAATCTCTGCCATCAGTATTAATCAGACAACACTTTTAGTCATTTTTCTACATCAGTAAATAAACCACAGCATTCTTTTGATGTTACTTTGGTAGACTGTTGGTCATTACATTTTTTATTGGCTACTTTCTTACTGTTCCTTGCATTTCTAACTGAAAATTTGCTTTTCAAGCTTTTCTGCCTCAGCTAAAAATAGCTGGAACTAACTGCCTTAACATTTTCACTTATTGTCCAGCTCTGAATGTGATCTTATAGCTTGATAGTTGATCGTGTAGCTGTGCTGCAGCAGTTGGTGTACAATTAATCAGTGACAGATGACCATTTGTTTGTTATT
>Ga0056115_1002093_pt1 | contig 10039 bp, 5 predicted proteins | sample WorMetOlspDAHAB1_FD_77007 | JGI IMG/M metagenome (GOLD analysis project Ga0056115, IMG submission 77007) | Marine gutless worms symbiont microbial communities from Max Planck institute for Marine Microbiology, Germany - Olavius sp. DAHAB.1 ...
CTTCTAGATGTGGTCCAGGTCACATGACCCAATTTTTGTGAAAGTAGGTCAAAGATCTAGGTCATACAGGCATATAATGTATTAAGGTAAAATGTGCCATAACAGTTGTCTATGAAGATTATCTCCAAAATAACCGGCACACTGTTATGATATTGACCCTGTCACTGCAGTCAGGTTGAACTGCAGTTTAGACTCCACAACTCTGCTGTTGAAATATTTACCGGCTTTAGCAATCGGGTGGAGTTGGATGCCGCACCGAATAAAAGGCACGCTTACTTTTGCGGGCACGGCAGTAAACTTTGCTCAGTCGTTTGTTATGAGTCTCGGCACTTGTATGTGCATGTTAGTGCCGTGAGTCTGGTGTCCAAGTGTTCTGCGTCCGCATTCCGAATGCACATTCGCGCTGACGACACATTTCTCAAGATGTTGGGAGCGTTGCATGATGCGCCACAGCATCCGGTGTGTTACTGCACTTCACGTCTCGTCTCGTAAAAGCACGATTTTAACGAAGAATGAATTGCAGTAGTAACAAATTTTCTTGAGAAGGTTTTTGCATTTTGCTCGTAAAGTTTCTTTTGAAAATCTGGTCGCATTTTGACATTGCTTTTTTGTGAATGTATATGATGGTGTTGAGAATTTTGATTGTTTTTTTTTTTCGTGCAGAACAATTTTCCACAATGCTGCTACATTTCCTTAAATGTTTCTCGGCTGTATTTCTAAGATTATCTTTGAATACTCACAGGATGTGAGCACTTTGGCAGAACTACTGCAAACTGATTTGCGTTTTGTTGATTCTAAACAATATTTGTTGTTTGTATGGTAAATGTGACGGTACAAACTGGACATGTCTTAAAGGGGAATTCAAAGTTTAAGTAGTTGGGGCTTAAAATGGTTTAATTAAGTCACATACACTGCATGAAAGTGGCAATTCGGGTGAAACAAAAATGATGTTTGGCGATGAAATCGTACGATCTACTGGACGGTCCTGCATATGGTTGCTAACTATTTTCAGCCAGACTTTACATATTATTATACCAAACTGCTTTGAAAAATGCCAAATCATTTTGTGCGCCGATAATGGTGTAAACCTTTGGCACGATTGACCAAGTATTGTAAGATTTTTTAAAGTTTCTATTAAGTTCCACCTACGTTTTCCTATGTTTTTTAAGTGAACGACTTTGGAATTCCTAAGTTTATATCAGATTTTCCTGAATTTATTTTTCGAACGCCGATCAACTTAGGATTATAAGTTTTCACAACTTGCATATCAATGCTTGGAAGATGCGGAATGCATCCTATGGACTTATTTTGAGTTTGCCAATCGTCCATTACTTTCAAATAGAACGAATAATGGCTAATTGCGACGGGAATGTTTATTGAACGAAATGACGTAATGCTTGACGACTTGACGTCGTCACGGTTGTTATCATTCCATGCTCCATGTTACAGCGTTAGTAAGTATTTGAAATATCTTAATTTGCTTTAAGCACTGAAAAATGCATTGTAAATACTCCTCAGTGAATGTTTGTACTGTGTCCTTAGAGAGGAGTTCAACGTTTAAAACATAATAGCTTAAAAATGAACACTGTTATCAGCACACAGAAATGCTTTGGCATTTTTGAAAGCGATTTGGTATGTTAATACGTAACGTTTGGCCGAAAATACTTGGCAACCGTATGCAGGACCGTCCTGTAGATTGTACGATTTTGTCGCTAAACATCGTTTTTGTTTCACCTGAATTGCCACTTTTATGCAGTGTGTGCGACTATTAAACATAAATGTTCATTTTAAGCCATAATTACTTCAGTCTTGAATTCTCCTTTAAGATGGTATTTCAATATGTGTGTGTGTGTGTGTGTGTGTGTGTGTGTGTGTGTGTGTGCATGTGTGAAAGATATACACAATACACAGAGACGATCACTATTCTGCTCATCAGTTTTTTTTAGTTTGTTGCTGTTTCCATCAAGACTAGCTTCGTGTACGTCTGCTGTTACCATGCGGAGAGCAACAAAAAACAGTGGGAGTGTGATAATGTTATATTTACAGCTTGGGTAAAGGCTGTGAAGAAGAAGAAGGAGATTTATGCTTAGAGCATAAAGGAGCTCATCCCCTTGACCTTTGAGCTGTCGAGGGTCAGAGCAAATTAAGCTGCCATGCACTAAACCAGTATGCCAGCATTCCTGGTCACAGGGCCAACTGCTGCACAGAACTCGCCATTTCTTCTTCGGCTGTGGCTGAAACCATTGCCAGTACTCACTGCACCCACCAATGAAATGATGGCCAGGCTGAGTGGGCCTGAGTTGTCTGGATAAATATTGGGCCAAACATTGCTTCCAAGGGTCACCAGTTACAATACTGACTGGGCTCGACATAGCTCAACAAAGCTGCGAATGTGACCAGTGCGATTGCCACTCTGACAGACGAGCCATTTAAGGGCATCACCTTCTTTTGTGGCATGCGCTGCTATCAGTACATAGCACCAGACGTAGACAACAATCTCCAAAGTGGTGGATTCTGAGCCATATCGATTGCTTCATTCTGGGGAAGTTATTGGTTTTCAGGTCCTGCTGAATAGTCGTGAGCCACGTTATACAAATACGTTGCAATGGTCTCCTCCATTTGTCCGGGAGAGAAGCTGTTAAAGAGATTCTCAGCATACCAAAGGGTGTGCTGTGAGTTTATGCTTACAAGTGTTTGTGCATATGTTGCTGACTATTGGCGACCTGGCTCAGTGGTTAGGACGTCAGTCTTTGGCTGGCAGACTTTCCCCTGATATATGGTTGACATGTGACCACTTCGTGGGTAAGGTGTCCGCTATGGTTCAGCCAACTCAGCCTTCCATCCCTCCAGGGTCGGTAAATGAGTAGTAATCCATGTAAATACATAGATTACGAGGGTGGAGACCATTAAATGGCAGATCAGATCTTTATATGGCTCTTCATCATAGGTCAAAGTCTGTGGGTGCAGGCTTGGCCTACGGCCTATGAGCTATATGCCCGCTCTGTCTGTGACATACAGTGCTGCTGCAGCTGCGGTATGCATCTTGTGATGCTATATAAGCCTTTACCTTTTAACTGTATTGTTTTGTTCAGAGACTGGCACTGTGCACTGCGGCCGTGATGTACATGATGTCACGCGACCATCTTTTGATGCACATCGACGCAACGAGTCTGCAGCTGATGCTGCGACTGCTCAGCATCGACCGAACTTCGCAGGCGGCGAACGACGATGACGACGAATTCTGTCGGACGCGACGACGGCTTCACAACATCGTGCAGCAAACTGGTGGACACGTGTCTGTCATACTGGACGATATGACGGTTAGTGTGATCCATCCTTAGATTACGAGGATGGCTGTTGGCTGCAGGTCAGGGTCCGTAGGCGCGGGCCTAGCCTGCTCTGTCTGTGACGTGAATAGCGTATTAGAGATGGTTTCAGGACAATACGCTATACAAATTCAGTTACTTGCTTAGTTACAGGGTTCACTCGCCGGCCTGGAATTCGAAACTAGCCTTGAAATGGGCTTGTATTTTTAAACACTCGAAAAGTCGTTGAAATGCTGGAAACGAGCAGAAAGCTGTGAGAAGTCTGTAATTTCGCTAGAGCCAGTCACTCGTCAATAGAAGTGGATTAAAAGTTGACGACAACTGACTGGTATAATAGTATGATATATTTGACATATCATACTTGTACTATAAATATAGTCCGTTGTTCTACAAACAGCATTTTCCATCAACTTTAATCCACTTCCAAGGACCCTGAATTGTCCTTCAGTTGTTGCAGGAAAAGGCCTTGAACTGTGTTGGACAATAGGGACAGGATCCCCGTAGTTAGCCATAGGTGTTCCCTGTCTGTGGTGTTGTGCCATACATACTTTCTCTTTTCCGTGGTAAAAAGCTCAAAATGTGTCTGCTATTTCATCTGTTACTTTCTCCATGTTATGGGTGGTTGTCTCGCTTACATACAAACCCTTTTATCAAGTAAATCGACTAAGAAGAATGACACTAGTTCAAAATAACACTGCGTGGGAACTACTGAGGTTTCGAGAATGATTGATGGAAATGATTAGGGTTTTTCCAGAGAACAGTCAGTAGCATTGCCGGTGTGACGTTTTATGGACTGTGTTCCACAGTCAGGAATTACGCAGAAACAGGAAAAGCTCTGTCGCTGATGGTTTAAAGAGGTTCAGCAAGTCGTAGGCATCTTCTAAGGTTTGAAGACTTGATATGCAATGCTGTGTTGTTTTCTTTGTTTCTGTATGTGCGCCCCCTCCCCTCCATTTGACAACATCTAAAGTTATGGTGATTGTCTGGAGGTTAAGAGGGAATGTTTTATATTGGCAGCGTGCTACCTCTTCAGTGGCACAGTTAACAAAAACAGTTCACACAGCCAGGTTTGGTTGTGAGTTTGTCTTTGTGTTTTTTTAGGTTGCATGATTTGTATTTATGTTCATGTATGTTTTATTTTACCTTGGACAGTTGAGTCATTTCCCTTCATGTTTTGGCTCTGGCGTAACAAACTTACATGAGCCCCCTTCGAATTTTTTGCTCCCTCCCCATTATTGCGGGTTATGAGCTGGCTCCATCCCTTTTTAGGGCCATTGTGAACAACAAGCAATGCGAGATGAGGGGGTTATTTATGTCGCTGGTCATCCATTATTGAATAGGAGACATACAAGACTCCCAGGGTGTATCCGCCTCCGAAATGACTAATATTTCGGGTGGGGCATTAAACTCCACTCACTCACTCACTTCTGTATGTGTGATGTGGTTAAATGTGCTGTTATTGTAGCCGGGTCATCTGGTGATGGAGACGCTGCTGAGTCTGACGTCGAAGCAAGCGGGCGACTGGTTCAAAGATACATTGCGTACACTCGGAGGACTTGACCAGCTTGTTGTCACTGGTCTGTGTTCTCATGTGACAATGAAAATGAGTTCATATACGTGTGCATAACCACTAATAGGGGTGTACTAAATTGTGGTTTTAGACTATTCGGCCGAATACGAATACGAATAGTGTTGGTGGCTGAGCATTTTTACGCTGCACTTGTTGTTCTGATATTTACCACCTCCTTATGTCCCGTGCCTGCCTGCTTCCTAGCCATGACCCTCTTCCCTTCATTCGTTTTATCATTTCCCAAAATCAGGCGGTGTGCGCGAGAGCAGCTGGCACTGACTTAGTGAAGTCGGCCGTAGACGTCACTAGCTGCTCTATACATGTACAGACTAACTATTCATATTCCGTCGGAATACGAAAACACTATTCGGCACCGAAGCGAATACGAAGAGAATATTCGGTACATTTCTAACCACTAACCACCCAAACACTAAATCTAATCGTAACGCTATTACTAAACAGCATGCAGTAATAAACACCCAACTTAATGTAGTCCTTTATCCTATGTGTCCAGAGACATAGGACAAAGGACTATATTAAGTTGGGTGTTTAGTGTTTACTACTGTCAACTTTCAAGCATCTGTTAAAGACTGAGCTTTTCTCACGAAGCTTCCCTGACTGATGCGACTGTGCGAATTTTCGCTACATTTGTAAGGTGACCTCGCAGCTTTGGCTTATGCCACCCTAATCTATTCGTTTTATTATTATTTTTTTCACCCACTAGCACGAAGCCGCAGCCTTAAAATTGTACTAAGCAAGGTATGACTGCAACGGCATCTAATCAGAGTCAAAAGTGTTGAGGAAGGCGACCGCATTTCCCCTTCGGTGGGCTATTGACAACTGCTGAAACAGAAAGGTGGATTCTCTGTGTTTGCCAGTGATTAATGCGGCCCATCTGCCGATTTCCTGGACAAGCTCAACAGCCCAGTTATTATTATTATTACTAGTAGTAGTAAACTCTTGACTTTCTCGCTCGAACGTGTTAAAGCTGTCTGAAGGATTTCCATGAAGCTGTTGATGGCACGGTCGATTTGTTGCACGTGTCGAAACGTCGTTGTCGTTGTTGTTGGTTCGTGTTTAGTTGAGCGATGTGTTCACGCGTTGGATTCTGTCCGCATTAGACTGGCAGCAGTACAAGAACAACTGCGTCGAGTCGAACGCTGCTGTCGAGTGCTCGAACGAGTGAGCTGCTTGCAACAAAGTTTTTTGATGCCGTCTTTAATATTCTGATTTTGTTAAGTGTCAGACGTAGTAGTAGTTGTAGTAGTCGATTCGTATAGTGCATCACGCAGTGCCTCTATTGCGCTAATCGTCTTTACTGCGTTGTGAGAAGATGAGTTTTCAGAGCCGATCTGTAGCTGTCGGTACTCCGAGCATGGTCCCTGGATTGAGTCTGGAATCGAGTTCCATTCTATCGGACCCGCTGTGGAGAAAGCCCGACAACCGAAGGTGCTGAAGTTCAGTTTATTCGGTTCACGAAGAAGGCACTAAGCCGAAAAGGAATTTCTGGCTTTACACCGCTGAGCTGCACATTAAAGCAGTGTCTCCCAACCTTTATTGACCTCTTACCCAAAATCACACCCTGCCATGGGTTGTTACGCCCATCCCAATCGCACATGAATGACGATATTTTTTAACGGAAATTCCTATTTATTTCAGTTGCGTGCCCAATTAAAAGGGAACATATGACCAAGTATAATCTTTAATCATTAATTTAAATTTGACAGTCGTCATTAATTAATGTGATGGTTGTTGTTTTTCCCATGCCAGTTTTTGCTCAATACAAATTATCCTCTGGTTAAAACACTAATGGGAAAAACAGCCCAAATCAAAAGGCCCCATTTCCCGATATTGTGTAATTTCCCCCCAGATTGGGAGCCAATGCATTGAATCGTGCATACTCGGTGTTAGGTGATGGCTGACTGTGTTATTGTAGGTGACGTATCTCAACGAGAACAATCAGAATTGTCTGCTGTCGTCAAACTCCGGCTCTCTCGTTCACTCGCTACACAAGTACGTCTTGTTCGCTTTTGCATTCCTCGGAAATTTCGGACCGACAAATTTGTATATACCGGGTAGCCCCCCCCAAAAAAAACGGGGGGGGACCACTTTGTTACTTCAGCAACAAAGAGAGAAGTTGTCTGCTGCAGTTACTGCTTGGTCTTAATGGCTCGCTTGTTAGCTATTTGCAGTTTAGTAATGATAACGATAATGACATTTGTGTTGTCTTTGTTGCTGTTGCCTATCTGGTTTCCCAATTGCTTGTCCACCACAAGCTGAGACGTTCAGTAATCCCACTTCCCATCCCTTTACCACACTGTTAAACACAACAATATATTTAATAATAATAATAAAACGACAATCTATAAGGCGCAGTAACATGGCTAGTCACTACAAGGGTGCCGCACAACGTTTATGTATTGGCACCGGACTGGGGAGCTCGTGTGTGGTAAGCGGTCCTTGTCCAGTTTATTTTTGTTTTCCAGCCACCACACTGTGCCTTCCATCCATAACAGTAGCCGTACAAGTCTGGAGTCACTCGGCCGGTGAGGTCTCGTTCGTGCCAGCGCAGTGGTCGAACAGATAGCATGCATTGCTGTTGTTACGAATATCGTCAGCATTTACAGGTGATAGAAGACAGCACCGGATCGTCTTACTGCCCAGTGTTGGATGATGGTGGCTGAGCACATTCGATCGCTGGGCCTTTTCTGCCACATGGTTATGTAACTCTTTACTGTATCATCTTGGTGATCTGACACTAAATTCTGACAGTTTTGGAGGAAACTCCTTAAACTGGAATTAAATTTGCGAGTTATTTAACACACTCGGTGCAGTAGAGATACATATTGATTCTGCACTATGTAAATCCACGATTAACATTTGACGTGCTGTTGATGATGTTGACAGGCTGGTTCGGCTGTGTGTACGGCGTCTGCCGACTTACGTTTCTGACAACGTTGCTGAGGTGACCGTAGACAGTGACAGAGACACAGACAAAGAGACACACGTCGAGGAAGACAACGTTGTGTCAACCTGCCTTCTGACAACACTTCGACTTCTGCTCAACATGACGCACGACAACAGTCAGTAGAGATCGTCATTGCTTTCTAAGCTTGCTGGACGGTTTGCTGACAAACCAACTCCTAAGTGAGTCAATTTGCAGACTGTCAACATGCGGACTGGACGATTTGTAGACTGGTCAGTTTGCTGACAGCAAATTGCTGAAAAGTGCGTTTAGAACGATTGTCTGGTAACAGTTTTTGCCGCAGATTTTCTGCAAGTCGCCCAGTCTATGAGTTGACTAGTCATCAACCGCAAGTTGTTTTGTCAGCGAATCTTCTAGATACCTCTGTATAATGCGTGCCTTTTTGTCCAGAAGAGATGCTTGTCTGGCGCTGTTCTGTGGCATAGACAGAATAATTGTTTTGATAGTGGCTTCTGTTGGGAACCAGTAGACAGCACTGTTGCTGGCTGCTCTGAAAACATTAAAATAGTGTTTAGTCTGTCCAGTAGCGACTTACACAGGTTTACTTGGGAGAAGTTGCCGTAAAACTCTCTTAAGTAATTAACTGATCAGCACGTCAGACTCGTCAGTGTCCGTGTCAGTTTATATAGCGCATTATCGTCACAGAGCCTCTAATGCGCCAAAGAAGGATTAGAATGGTGCTAGTGAGTGGCTGAGGCTGAGTCACTTTGGGGGGCGGAATGTAGATTGAAAGTAATGGAGCTCGAGATGATATCTACAAGCAGAAAGTAAGTAAGTAAAAAGAACGAATAAGAGTGTCAACAGTGACAAGAGTCACTTCGCAGGCACTGAACAACAGTTACAAAAAAGAACGCCGGAACATGAGCGTCTTCAGACGGCTTCGGGAAGCTGGCAGAGATGATGCGGACGTGACGCGGTGCGGCATAAGTGACTCCTTGCATAAGGTGGTAAGGTGTCCAAAATTCTGAGGATCAGAGATATTGTACACTCAGTTCAGTTCAGTTCGAGCAATTGTAGCATGCAGCACTCACAATAGCACAGGACCATGTGCCTGATGGAACAGAATTAGTTTTAGTTTGCAGTGGAATTTTGCAGATAACAAGAAGGAACTGAAATGACGTTGTATGCATGATTTTAACTGAAGCTTCGGGCAGTGTTACAGTTACAACCTAAAGTAGTACGGATGGTGCAAAGGATTAGGATTAGATTTGGTGTCTGGTTGGTAAGTTGTTATGCACGCGTATTTGTGCGACTCTAGGTTGTAATGGTCACACTACTGGTGCTGCGTGTGTTGTAGTGGCGGCATGCACTGAGATCGGGCAGCTCGATGGATTGCTGGAGACGATACTGGCGTGTACGCTGCAGTCGCCACAATACGTTTCTACTGTCAGTCGTTTTGACCTTGTCATATTGGTATGTCACTGCTCTGCACTGTGTACGATTATCGTAAACTGCATGGCACACGTGCTTCTGAGACTGTGAGCATAGCCATCGCAACTATATGGCGCCTGTCCTGTGTATCCACCTTGTCCGCGACCTGAACTCCACCGAAGCTTCATTGAAGCCGTTAGACGCCTCCTCAACAAATTTTTGTTTGCATAGTACTAGCAAACGTTCTTTTCGATGCGCCGCGCCGTCTCTCTGCAACTCACTTCCCGCGTCTGTCATCGGAAGAGACTCGCTGTCTGTATTCCAATCTAGGCTAAAAACATTCTTATTTCGTAGGTCCCTTAACTAGCACACACAACCGACTGCCTTCAACACGCCTCTGAAGTTACGACCTTATCGCGCTTTACAGATGTGCTTATTCTTATTATTATTATTATAAATCCGGTGAAACGTAGTCGATACATGATACTCCTTTACATCTAACACTTTACGGGAGGGTGAGGGGGAGGGTCAGCGGTGATGTGCTATACAAATCAACACATCGACATTGACACATTGCCATGCTGAATTGAGTCCCAGGTCAAAAGGTGATTATTCACAATGCAAAGGTCAAATTTTGTGCTCGGAGCTGTCGAATAACCACACTGTGTTTCGTGGCCGAGTGTCATAAGAGTCGACAGATCCACCGTAGCCTGAGTTGTTTTGCATTGTATTGAGTTCTCGTGTGTTTCGTGGCCGAGTGTCATAAGAGTCGACAGATCCACCGTA
>Ga0056115_1002094_pt1 | contig 10037 bp, 7 predicted proteins | sample WorMetOlspDAHAB1_FD_77007 | JGI IMG/M metagenome (GOLD analysis project Ga0056115, IMG submission 77007) | Marine gutless worms symbiont microbial communities from Max Planck institute for Marine Microbiology, Germany - Olavius sp. DAHAB.1 ...
CTACACCAGCAAAACGTTCTCCGAAGCTGAGCTGAGGTACTGTACTACGCGTCGCAAATTTGCCGCGGTCATGTACGGCTTGAGATGTTATCGTCATTTCTTGCTTGGATTTCCGTTTGTATTTCGTACCGATTATGCTGCGCTTACACACCTCTTACGAACGCCGAATCCAGTTGCGCAGTCGGCGCGCTACCTGGATACTCTTGCGGAATATCAGTTTACGCTGCAATACCGACCTGGGTCGTCTTATAAAAATGCAGACGCGATGAGTCGACGTCCATGTAACTGAGTGCTCCACGAACCACTATGTAAACAGTGCGGGCCGATTAACGGGCCCTCGGAAGGCGAGGACGACTCACCGGATGTCGGATCGGCAGCGGAAGACGACGCACCGCTCCTGGCTGATGTTGATCACGGCGGTGTAGTCGACGAACGACTTGAGTCGGAGCCGCGGACGGTGAGCCCCGAAACATCGACTCTGTGCAACGTGGGCCTTTCTCAGGACCCGCACAGCACAGCCCCTTCTCTGGGACCCGCTCATCACTGACCCTCGGAAGGCGAGAATGACTCACCGGATGCTAAGTCGGTAATGGAAGGTGCCACATCATTTGAGAATAATGATGATCACCTGACGAGTAACCTCACTCGGGGCCGCATATCGCGAGTTCCGTCTCCTCGTCGGGCCAAGAACTACACAACGCGGGTTATTTTCCGAAAACCACACAACGCGAACCTCATCAGAGCAGGGTGGGTTGTCTGAGCAGCACGGGTCCTCAGAGAAGCGCGGGTCCTAGCAGTAGCGCGGGTCCTCAGAGCAGTGTGGATCCTCTGAGAACAGCGCGGGTCCTCTGATGGATCGCCGCCGCGTTGATCATTCTCAGCGCAAACCGCCATGGAGACGGGCTGGTGCCTGTTCCAGCACTGCCAAAGGACCTTCGGAGCAGCGCGGGTACTCCGATCGGCAGCGCGGGTTCTGTGAGCGCCGCGGGCCGCTTGGCCAGCGCGGCCTACCGAGCAGCACGAACCGGCGTTATCGCGTCGCCAGCAAGACCGACGCCCTCTGACTGCTGAGGGACCGGTGCGACGTGGCCCGGGGGACGACCGTGACCGGACGAGAGGAACGCCCAGCCAGTCGCTCCGGGTCTGGAATATTGAGATGCCGTCCAGTGGAGAAGACCTGGCGCCCGACATGGCCGCTTCCTTCCGGTGCAGACGGAGACGACGAACTGCTGGATTACACGCTGGTTCCCGGAACGCCGCCTCCCACCGAAGGCCGTAATGACCCGCGTTTAGACTGAAAGCTGCCAGAGCTGTGGGGTCTGGGAGATTGTGATGGAGCAGCCGGCCCGTACTGTTGTCGTGGATTGGACGATCGTCACGTGACTTTTGGCGCGGCAGTGAAAGCTAGTCAGTTGAGTGTTTAAGTTTGAGTTGGAGAGCGATAGTTTGTGTTGACTGTTGATGAACCTAGTTGTAAATAGCGAAAAATCGTGTGTTGACGGATTTGAACGATTATTGTGTTGCGTCGTGTAAGAAAACTTATTTTTATTCTTGTGCTGATTTTCTGGTCAAAATTGATGTAAAATCTAGCCACAATGGCGGGATTTTATACATTTTAGTGATGATTAGTGATAGTGGTTTACTTTTTGGGGGCCACCCTTTACTGTTCCGATTTTAACTGCAGCTTTTTTATGGATGAGGATGTCTCCATGCACAGAATGCATTCATCGCCAGACGATTTTACACTTTTTACGATTTTTACGTCAAGTTATCACGGTTAAGTTTGGTTATACTGCGTTAGCGATTCTTATTTTATGTAAAAAATTGATTTTGTGATAAACAACTTGCACAGAGAGTGACTGCTTGAGACACTGAGACAGCAGGTACAGTTGTGTGTATGTATGTATGTATTTAATTTGCTCAAAAACACATCATAATTATACAGACAATATGTAAATACAGCGATCTAGACAGACTAGGCTCGAGGCGAGCGCTTACAGCTGCCTAAAATCAAGTAGTTTGATACTGCAATTAATACTGATAAAGTTAAGATACAGCACAAAATATAAAATACACATAAAACACATAAAACAGTAAACTAACTAAAAATAAGGAGATTAAAACCGCTTAAAACCGTTTGACAAAGTCGGACAGATCGACCTTTAAATTTGAGTGACGGAATCTAGTGAGGGAACTGAAATCAACAGTAACAGGCAAATCATTCCAGCAGTTAACCACCCGTTCACTGAAAAACTTCGATCGTACATCAGATCGTACATCAGTATGTGCAATGGTGTATTAAAATTCATTGACATCTCAGCGTATGTTGACGCACTACGTCGCTAAGTGGCGCCAAAAAAGATAAGGCAAGTTTGAGCGCCCCTCCCTCACGCACCGTACATTCTACCGCCACCAAATTTTCAATTTTACTAGCCTTATCAGCGTCCTAGTAGATTGCTAAGTTTGATCTTGTTTGCTTTGTAACTGGGGGAGATATTGGGAAGTAAATTTTGAAAAAATCACAAAAATTTGTAAAAGTTGGAGGTCCCCTAACTCAAGTTAGGGGAGGATTTGAGTTAGAGAAAGGAAATTCAAAAATCTGTCTCATGCAATTTTTAAAATCTTATCACTTCACAAAATACGATACTTGAAAGTTACCTACGTTTAGTACCCTTTTCTGTGACTTGATTCGAAATATGCCCCTTCTGTCGAAAATGTGAAGTTTTTCATTTCTATCATTGTCTATCCGTGCCCCAGGGTTAGGGCTAGGATCGTGAAGTTGAGAATGAAAATGGGTCACCTAAACCTCTAAGGGTGCAAAAATTTTCCAGCTCTCTGGATCAAAATTGGGGGAAATATTGGGGGTCAAAAAATTTTTCCCCACTTTCTCCCTCAAAATTGACACCTACAATTTTCGCAATTTTTGGCAAATTGGTCCCAAACTGAAACGGCTATAAACTCTGAAAATTTCAAGAAATTATATTCCAGACAGTTCTGAGATATTTCACATTTGCTTTGTTACCCAAATGCCCAGTATAGATAGTACAAATCCGTTAACACGGAGTCAATACCGATACTCCTTCACAATAACAGAGTAATATAGAAAAATAACAACAAAGCAACACTGTGGTGTAAGGTAGTAACATTTATAAAATCTGAATTGCTGAAAGTATGCCTGCCTTCCCTTAAATTTCCAAACTTCAAAAGATGTTTCCCCATCAACTTTATTTAAGCAATTAAGTTCTGGCAACGTTCATGTAAATTCTTTATCTACTTGATGTCTGCGCATTATGGCACCTTACTACATTGATCCTTGACCATGTTACATCAAAATATCAGTCTGTATAATCTGAAAATGTAGGACTGATTTGAGTGTTTTAAGTTTTTCTTTGCTTTTGAGTTATAGTTATACATATTTATGGAGATAACTGACATAAGTAGAGGAAAATCCACATAATACTAACACTATAGATCGAGTCCTTTTAGGTCACATAAAAACAACAATATATATTCATGTCAGTTACTATGTAGACTAATTTTAACAGCTTGTCATCAGCATAATGACCTAAAAGACTACAGTCATAGTTTGGTGATAAAATACATGCAAAATTCACAAACGTACCTGATTAATTGCTGCATTTCCTTGTGGATTGCTAGTTTTGACAGATGCCATCACCTTTGCTTTCTCCCATGTCCAGTATAGCAGCATCCAGTCGGGACCTGCAGACTGTGTGGCGAGATACTTGGAGTCGGGAGAAAAAGCCAAAGTGATGTATTCATCCGACTGAATGTCAGGAGAACTCAGCATTTTTCGCTTCCGCAATGAGTGCAGGTCATAAATGATGACGTTTGGTCTTTCGCCTATTGAAGAACAGCAGGAACAAAATACAACAAATGTCATCAATGTTCGGGGTTTATGATATAGCACAAATATGCAACATGTCAACACAGTAACAGAGGTGTTTCTTGGTCTAGGTGGCCAGTGGGGGATTTAGTGGGGGAGGAGGGAGTGAGCCGGATCCAGCCCCCTTTGGGCGACAGACTGATGCCGTCACTCATGGTACTCCTGATATGTGACAATGGTACTACTGTATCTGCTCACACATAATCAGTTCTTACAGAGGCACTAGGTTCTTTCTGTTTAGGATTAAGTTCTGTCATATGTTTGTCACTGCTCTTTTATCAATACAGGTAACAAACAAAGTTATTTCTTGCACATATTGTTTGCACATTTTCTCTAATATAGTTGCTGAAATTAAAGTTGACAAGAAAAAAGCACCCCCAAAAACGCTTAAGTTGTGTGTTAACTCATTAAGTGCAATGGGAGCACCACTCACTCCGCTCCACTTGTCCATGAGTCCCCTTCAAATGTGTGGCGTGATCTTATAAGAAAGGAATGGCCCTCCTTCAAATTAAGTGTGACAAAATGGGATGTGGTCCAAGCAATGTTCAAACAAACAAATAAATAAATGAAAAAATATTAATGCTTTGACATAATACTGGGGACAGGGGCATCACCACTGGGTGGTCTGGGGTGGACATGTCTACCTACCTTTTTTGCCAGAGGTTGTTCCTCAGACTGACTCAAACCCAGTGACTGGGGTTGAGTTTTTATGGGGGAGGTATAGGGGTCGGTCACGTTCAGAGCTTGACTCGCCAGATTGCAGAATACGAAGAATGGAGCAAATTTGCTGCTTCACTTGGGCGTTGAAAAGCTGATAGGCTTTTAGCTTTAGGGAGAGAGCATTTCACCATTTCATCCCTGACCTCCTGACCAGGGGTCCTGCAGCTGGACCCCAATGGCTCACATTACAGGCTTGTGTCCACCCCACATTTTTTGACCTGGTGATGGGCCTGGCTGGGAAGGCTTGTTAACATCACAAAATTAAAATTACTGGGAGGACTTGACCTATTTGCCTGTGTAAGTTTATGCCTATGGCTCACTCACTCACTGAGGCAGTGTAAATGTGTTATTATGCATCTAATTTAATTTTCTCACCTTTGTCACTGTCACCTTTCTCAGCAATCGCAACATAGCGTCTGTTCTGACTCAGAGCCATAGCTGTCATCGCGTGGCTTTTCTCGGAGCCCTGAATAAACTTCTGTTGCTTCTGGTCAATGTTGTACAGTACACAGTTACTGCCTGACGGATACACAATGGTTTGCTCATCATAGTAAGCAACGTTTCCATTCACTTCTCGTCGCAAACCAAATATATGTCGAAGCTGTGCGACTGCTATTGACATCGTTGCCTCCTTCGACACAAACGATAGCTGCTGAACATGTAAAAAGTGAACATCATTATTTTACAGTCTGCCATGAACGAAGCAGCATTCAAAATACTGTACAATACACTGATGATAACTAAAACACAAGTAAGTGTATGTGATGTTAGTTGTCACCAGGATTTTTCATTTCGGGTGACATCATAAATAACGTGCAGGTCGCATGATATTTACAGTGAGAAAAGTGTATAAAAAATTATTCACACATCAGGTACAAAAAAACTTCATGTTAATATCTGCAATGGTTCAAAAGTTACAGCAGTTGGTAATTTACCCGCTACCCCTCTCTGTTGCCTGCATATGTCATCCGTTGCCAGTCTGAAGGTCAATTAACATAATAAGAAGTAACAGTCTATACTTAGAAACCTCTCTAATTATATTGACATTATGCCACTGCACTGTAGCACATGAATTAAAAGTTTACGTACAAAACATATACAGCTATTGCTAGTAAGATATGGGGGTCCGGCTAAATATCGAAATCCATGAACTCCACGAAATCCACTGTATATACATGAAATCCACAGGCAAAAAATTGAAATTCACTACAGATATACCATAATCAAGGATGAAATTAAGGCGAAATTTATTTCGACATTCAGCATGGGTATCATATATTGGGAACGGATTTTTAAGTTCAATTTGAAGGTGGATTTCGACATATTTGCGGTGGATTTCAATGATACTTTGCATGAATTTTGTATGGCCAGTGGATTTTAACTCTAATTTCAACGTAAGTTTCAATATTTTCCCGTAGATTTCTTGTATATAGCTACATATACATGGCCTACAGTGGATTTCGTAGATTTTTCGATATTTTTAGCCAGACTGTAAGCTTCAGTAACGGCTTTACAGAGCTCAGTAAATAGTATTATTGTGTTTCACATTTCTTTTTTCGGCGTCTCAGTTTTATCATTCTATTTCCCATTTTCTGTGTTTTTGTTCGTGTGTATTGCTGTTTTATGTGTTTATCTGTCTTGTATATGTTTCTGCGGTGTATGGACACTTCGGACCTAAGACATTCGGACCCAGGACATTTCGGCACCACTTATACTTCGTACACAGAAGTGTCACATTAATTTATTTCTTTAATAAAGATTACTTTATTGATGACTTATGACACATATTTCGGTACTTTTTATATACTACATCACTACATTTTTGTACAAGGAAACCAGCTTACGACAGACAGAGTAAGCATCAGCCTAGCCATTGTTATATCATGGTGACGCAAACGGAAGCTGTTTCATCGAAGCGAATGGTTTCGTTTTCGATTTTGCCGAATCGCCTATCACTAATGCGTAACAGTCTGTTCTATGCCTACCCTCCCCAATCAGTACGTTGTGATCGCAAGTGCAGTTTTGTCGAATCGAATCGTTATTTACTGGCAGTTAAAAATAGTTAGTCACAATTATCGTCATATCACTGACGCCCCTGTCGGCACTAACGTCGTATACGTCGTCTCATCTCTGCTCATTGCAGTTGCATTCCTCTGCTTCCCGACTTATTACGTGGTGTCTATACATACGGCCGGCCCAGACGTATGTATAGACATTTGTGGTATGTGCAAACGGCCAAAGAAATAAATTCAGTTACTTATTTACTGCACGTCAACGTGATGTTTCTGGTATTTCCGGTGTAGTTTCTGTGCAGTTTCAAAGTGGTAGTGATGGAAGGGTTTTACGGTAGAAAATGGTCGTCTTGGACGGAGTTTGAACGTGATTTGGCAGATTATAGTAAGGATACATACCAGGTGTTCGCGACACTAAACTCAAGAACAGTTTCGAAACAAAACACACGGCTAAGTGCCAACAAAATAAAATACAAAAACGAACTTAAGTACGCATACATGCGCTTCGGGTGTATCCACTATGGCAACAAATATACTCCAAAGTGCAGAAATGTAAAAGGAGAACGACCAGTGCAGAGGTAAGGGAGTGATGTTAAGAGAACTTTGCATAAGACATGCAATGTGACTTTTCCTGATGACTGCGACAGTGTTGAAGTAAATAACAGTGCTGTAGACCGTGATGTTGAGGTTAATGCAGGTCACAGTGGTGCTGTGGAAGACGATGATGACGTAAACAGACAGACAGACAGACAATGAATGTGACGTAGTGGCTGACATGGGGCCTGATCCTCACAACGGCAAAAAAGGTGAAGTAAACAACAGCAGACAGACAGAAAGGTTATCTGAGTCAGTAGATGACACAGGTACTGAGCCACAAGTAGGTGGTGCAAGTGATGGTAATGTTCAGGGATGAGTGAGGATTCTGAGGCGTAATGATGGTGCTGAGGTGAGCCCAGAAACAGTAGTCTATCCTGTAGCACGCAAAGTCCGTGGTCGACCAAAGGGTACCGGTAAAACGTTAAATAGGATGTACAAAAAGACAGAAAAAGGTGCTTCCGAATGCGACTGATTCACTTTCACAACAGGCTGCAAGTAACTGTGTCGAATGTGGTCAGTTTGTCCCCCAGCGACTGCGTGTAAGCGGCGAAAGGGTGCCGTAGACTGGGTACAGTGCGACAAGTGTGACTACTGGTACCACCTTTTCTGCACCTCTCTGCCACTACTGCCACGTATTAACAAGTCATTTGTGTGTGTACGGTGTGCATAGTTTAGTACTGGTTGCTGTGTAATTGCTTAGCTTGTGAACAGTGTTTTTTGGCCGTTCAGTTTATTGCAATTTTATGAACATGATCCGTTCTGCGTGTTTTTATACAAAGTGTTATGGTGGTTAATGTAACTGAGTCTGAAATATGACATATATGGTTCTGTGTATGTTGTATAGTGTTTTTATTAATGCCTTGTGTGCCATTTCTAATCTAGTTCACGATTTGTCGGATGCTGTGTAATTGCTTAGCTTGTGAATACAGTGTTTTTGGCCATACATGATCCGTTCTGCGTGTTTGTATACCAAGTGATATGGAGCTTAATGTAACAGAAATATGACGTATATGTTTCTGTGTATGTAGTGTAGTGTTTTTATTGTGCTTTGATGGGTCGGTGCTAGTCAGCTGGCCTTGTTGACTGTGATACACGAATGACATTTGTGTCTGCATTATATAATTTCTGTGGTGACATGAAACGAGATGTACCGTGTTGTCAGCCTTATAATTTCAGTCCGTTGTCAAAGAATCGTAATTTTAGTGTGATTTACTTTGTGAGGGTCATATTAGTGTGTTTTCCATAGTGTATTTGCAGACAAAAAATACTGTCTTACTTTTAATGTGTTCTATCACACCACAAAGTGGAACTGTGAAAAACGACGGTAGTAGTAGACGGAAGTAGGCACAATGACGATAGTATGCCTAGTTTAATTCCTTGTGTCTTTTACCAGTAGACAAGACAGAACACGGACATCAATAAACACACAAGCTAAGTTAAACATAGAGACCGAATTAGAGAGATAGTTAAAAGCGCTCCCCCTAGCTGGATTTAAGGCAGCCTACTTCTAGGGGAGGGAGGGGAAAACCACCAAATTGATTAGTTGATTGTCAGGAAAATCACTAAAATTGTCGCCACCAGATGCCTTGATTTTAGCTCAAAATGCACTAAAATTTTTATTATAAAGTACATGTAATATTGCAATCAATACGCGGGAAAGAGGTTCTTGAAACTGCGCCTGTCGATCCTCTACGTCTACATGTCCGGCCGTGTGCATATTCACAATGGACAGGCCGGCCGTGTGTATAGCCGCTGTGTCATCAGGTGTACAAGGCCGGCCTTGTACACCTGTGCAAAACTGTACACGGACGGCCGTGTGCATCGTTACCATTTGTCTATGCATACGGCTGGCCGTGTGTATAGCATCCGTCGACTTATTATGTTCGTTGCCGACAATGCGTGACTGCTCACACGTAAGAGACTAGTCAGGTACAACTTTTGTAAGTCGTTTTCCAAGCACCTTCATTCCATTAGAGTAGCGAATATAAAGTGGCTCTACGTTCTTAACATACTCGAAGCATATATTTTAATTCTGGGTCCGAAGTGTCTCATGTACTTTAGTGCCGAACTGTCCGAGATACTTCAGCACTGGTACACCGGCGCAAAAATGTGAGACATTTCGGCACCAAACACATAGTGCAGAAATGTCTTGGGTCCGAAGTGTCTTAGGTCCGAAGTGTCCGTACACCGTTTCTGCTAATGATTCTGGCGAATAGACTTCATAAATAGATCCTTGTTCGGTGGCAAGAGAACTGTTGTACGCTAATTCATTACCAAGAAAATAAAACGTGCGCTGAAATTCTATTCCTATACAGGTGAAAACTCGAGTTACCTACAAATCCTCACATCTAAACCAGACACGTCTTTAGCTAAAGCTTGTAGCCATGGAAACCGCCTTCGCGCACTTGCTGTATAACGTAACGGAATATACGTAGCGAGTATCCCATTTACTTACTTAAAACGGTGATTGTGAGAGCCTGTGTCTACAATTTTACTTCCGGTTGTTTTTTTGTAGTCATTTTTGTTGATAATGTCTTTCTGCAAGAAAGTGCGTGTAATATTTGTGTGGATTTGTTAGACAGCGTTTATCATTAACCGCCATCAAATTTCGTACAGAACTTACAGATTGTAAGTTCTGTACCAAATTTGATGGTCAGTGTTACTATCCGTCCATGAGGACGGAAAATAAGGGCTTACTGGCGCTATTTTCCGTCCGCCAGGAGAGACGGATTGATTATAACTTTAAATGAGCAATAACGGGAACCGGAAGCCTAAGCGCAATTAGCATATAGTAGGCTATAGTA
>Ga0056115_1002095_pt1 | contig 10035 bp, 7 predicted proteins | sample WorMetOlspDAHAB1_FD_77007 | JGI IMG/M metagenome (GOLD analysis project Ga0056115, IMG submission 77007) | Marine gutless worms symbiont microbial communities from Max Planck institute for Marine Microbiology, Germany - Olavius sp. DAHAB.1 ...
CGGTCAACGTCACTCATATTAACTACGAGCTGGTTGGCGTCGTGGTGCACAGTGGCCAAGCCAATGCTGGGCACTATTACTCCTTCATCAAGGATCGGAGGTTTGTACTGGTTCCTTCGTGTCCGAAACCTTGCTGCCATTGTGTAAAGCAAGTGTTTCTCATCTTTATAGTGGATTTATTGTGGATTTAGATATCACAGTCCAGCTTATCTGATTTTGTGCTGAAAGGATTATCCATTTTTCTAATGCATGGTTGGTAACAATATTGCAGCTAACTGTACTGGATAAGTGTAAGTTGCATAATCATATATAGGTGAATTCTGTTAGCATAGCTCATGATGAGGTAGCATTAGTGATAAATAGACTTCCAAGTTCTGTAGGTTTTGTGTAACTGTTTTGGATCACTGTGACTTCTGAGTTTGAGAAGATCATTTATGCAGAGGCCGTACAGTGCATTGCGAGGTAGCTCATTCCTTTGACCTTTAAGCTGGCAAGAGTTAGACCAAAATTTAGCTAGCATACAGTTAGCCAGTAAGCTAGTGGTCCTGATAAGAGGACCCACTGCTATTCAGAACTCGCTATTTCTTCCCCAGCAGTGGCCAAGACTATCACCAATCACCTACCCCACAAAGGGATGGCCAGTGTGAGTGGGTCTGAGTAGGCTGGATGAATACCAGGATGGGAGACCTGCCAAAAGTCACTTCCCTGTACTAATCAGCCTGTATGTTGCTTAACTTTGCTGAGGTGACCAACACTGTTACTATTATGCAATCCAGCTGCTTACTGAGTTACAACCTTTTAACTCACTGTAGCCAGTAATTGATGTATCGTGCTGGTGTGATTGCTATCTGCTTACCAGGGGCAGTTACATGAGTAACCCGAACAAGGGTAAATGGTATCGATTCAACGACACTGTTGTGGAGGAGTTTGAGATGACGGAGGAATCGCTGGAGAACGAGTGCTTTGGTGGCAAGTACAAAGCAAAGTTTTCAGACACTTGTAAGTTTCATTTTGATTCGTTTGCAAAATCACATCACAAATATTTGTATCCGAATATTGTGTACAACTCTTATGTGGATGTATGATGAATGAAATTATCACTTAAATGTTGGTAGGGGCAGAGTATGCCCTTTTTCAAAAGAGATAGAGATTGAGGCAGTTAAGTCGTGTCACCAGGTCATATGCAAGAAGATTATGCCACAGCACTGTGAATCAGTTTTGGCGAGTCACTTACTTGACATATAATAGATCATTTAAGAAATAAGGATTATTTTAGGCTTTTGTAACTGAGCACTGTGAAACTGTCAGACAGTATTCCATATTTCTTTTCCGTAGCTGCTCTTAACAAGAAGCTTGTGTTCAGTGCATAGATTTATATTGTATGGTGTGCATTTTCTGTCATGGCCTCATCCATGTGGAACTTTTTACCCACAGACTGTGCCAGTTTTTTCATGCACATTAAGCGCAGTGTGAACTGTGCTTTAGAAATCCTTTTACTTACTTACTTGTAAACATCATTTAAAAACACGTTTTTTGTTAACCTTAGGTTAAGTGGAAGGTTAACTTCCCAGTTAACGTATTCTTGGACGATGGAACTGGCCCTTCATCTGGTTTGCACACTGCTGTCAGCTTTGCTATAGTTTATGACTACATAGCACTATGCAAATATTTTATTATATTTGTTCCTGTCACTAATGGGTACTCTGGACTTGGCAGTGGTGATGATGATGATGATGATTTATAGCATTTATTTTATTTGGAGTAGAACGTTGAAGTGAAATTGTTGGGTCTATGTTGTGCATGACATTCAATGATTTGCAATGTTGTATAGCATCAGTGAGCTCTCAGATGGAGGAGCGCCTTCGCTACTGGAATGGCTATTTGCTGTTCTACGAGCGCATGGAAGAAGTCCGAACTCCAGTGTCTGCCAAGAAGAGCAAAGTCACCATGTGGAAAACGCCGTCGGACAAAACCAGGCAAGCAGCTGTTGATGTGATGAATCTGTATAATATGGATTTAATAAGATTTAAATGCGTTTTAGATTTTATGATATGCTCACTATTCTGATGATCAGTTTCTGACAGTCTCATATATTGTTAGTTGTTTGTACAAGACATCATTAAAGGACATTTGCATGCGCATCAATTTACAAATCTTGGCAGTTTATCTGTGTACTGGCCAGTATAAACTATATGTCAGAGACCTTAAAGAGCCTTTGTGGCACCAACATATGCTATCATTATATACGTGTTGTACGTATTTGCGGCCAGTTTATGGAAATTTTGTTGTTTTTATCTGGATTTGACACTGGTTTCCCAAAGGTATCCAAGGAAGCCTTTGTAAAACGTAAAAACTTTATTTTACAGGTTAGGTGCCATTCCATCAACGTATGAGCACTGAAAGCTGATGCATATGCAACAGTTGTCTTTAAAACATTTCTCAAAAACTTGTGAGCCTCAGCTGTGACCACCAGGCAATACCTTTGAATACAGTTTGCTGCCGTATGTGCAAGCATCCAGATCCAGCTTTTTTCGGTTGTTACTGCCATGTGCAGTTTCATATATTGTGGTAACTAACTAGTTTGTCGTTTGTGCTATTGCAGCATGGGACAGAGGCAGGACAGTCTGAAGCAGTTGACAGAGCTTGTGCACAAGGGTGAGAAAAAAGGTCTGTTCAGCAACAAGATGCCAGCTCGCATACAGCAAGTTGTACGCGAAGAGAACCTGCTGTTTATGCGCAACCGAAACGTCTACGATGCCGACTACTTTACATTTGTCCGAGATCTCTGCAGCAAAAATATGGTAAGAGTTTAGCCAATTGCCTGTTAGCAGCATGTCTTCATTATGACATAGGTTTCCACTGTTTATATAAAGTACGTGAGTAAGTGTGTAAGTAAATAATTTATACAGTGCCAAAGTTTGGTGAGAATCTGGGTACATTTGCAGATGGTTCACTGGGGGACAGAAAATGCAGGTTGAAAGTAACGAGTCTCGAGATGAGTCTAAAAGCAGCAAGTTACTTGCAGTTACAAACAGAGGGTGGTGAGGCAGAGTTGCAGAAAGCTCATGAACCGAAACTTGAGGGGTGACAGGGCGAACAGGGTGGACGAAGTAGGTTTGTGATGGTGGAAAAGTTTGGTGAAATGTGGCGTGTGGCAGATTGTTTATTTTGTGATTAAGTGTGGAAATTTTAAACTGTACATGACAACCAGCTGTGCTTAACAGTCAATATTTTTTGTGAAATGTAGCAAACATGTTGTACTAAGCATTGTTTTCTGTGTGATTGATCGCAGGTAAACTCTGATCATCCGAAATATACACAGATGTGCGTGGAGTGTTTGAATCTGTCGGTCAGGTTCCTTTTCAACACATATTTCCATACGAAGACCAAACTGCGGTATATTGCAAGATGATTGCTGTTAGTTTGGTGTATTATTTTGCTTTGTATTACAGTCATTTGTTGTACTCTGATTTTTAACATTATTTCCAATAATAACAAATAATAATAATGACAATAATAAATGCAAGGTTATAAAGAACCTGTTAATTGTTCAATGATTGTTGTCATGTAGGGCTGATGTCGACCAGTGGTCAACTCTTCTGACGTCGTTGTTACAGCAGTCAAAAGAAACGTGTATGTGGATTGTTGAATTCCTGGCTACAGATGGAAACTCCTGCATCAAGTAAACCTCTTACGTAGTTTTTTTCTATAGTCGACATATCACATTTGTGTCAGTTTACATTCAGTGGCTGCAACATTGCACAAAAAATGGTAGAAACTATTCAGAAAATATTGAGAAACTACTGCAATACCTGTCACGGTTGTGATGCTTTTAGCATTCTGGTTTTGTCATAACTGTGAACATTGCCACAGATTGGAACAAATGTGTGTTCATGTTAAACATATGTTGTAATCTTTGACAGTAGCATGATGAATACTGTGTGTCTTGTGATGTGTGTAACAGGCCATTGCTGCTCGAATGCTCAACGCGTGAAGTTCGAGAAGTGTTTGGCAAGTTGCTTGAGAAAACGATGTCTTCTTATTTTCAGATGGGAGGAATTGCGGTATGTGTGCACCATTCATTTTACCTTTCAGCTATGGCATAACTATAACGCTTTCACCTTTTCTGTTGTTGTGCGTTAATTGATTACGTTGGGTAAGATATTGAACTATTCACTACTGAAGTGAGTGAGTAGATTTTAACGCTTCACCCAACACAATATTGGTCATTTTGGACGTGGTTCACTAACAGAATCTCTCCATCAATCATTTCTGTGACCATTACATTACTGTTCTGCTTTACAGCAGGTTTAGGGGCTGACACGGCTTTCAAGTTGCTCCATCTGCTGCATGTTGTTTGTTAGTTCACCATAGCTCTGACCATCCATAGTCGCTGATGATTCCTGTCATATTTATACCCTCAGATCTTTTTCCAAATATTTTTCCTTCTGTTGAGAACTCAAGAATCTGTCTCTTCTCAACATATGTCCTAGCCAGGCTTTACGCCACTCGTAAATTGTGTGCATTATACAGCAGTACATCACTGTTAACAGACAGAAATTTAAATAATCCATTTTTCTCAGTAAGGATTTTTGGCCATCGACGATGCTGCAAAGTGCACGTATAAATTTCCTTATGATCTTGATGGTGATAAGCTGGAAGTGATATTTGTGATGAGACTCTTAGTTTGATGACCATTTGAGAATTGTGTGTTTTGCAGACGAACAAGTGTTTCACTGAGATCGTTGAAGTGCTGCTTGCGATGCTGCAGCGTGACGTGCCGGATAATTGTCGACAAAGTCAGCAGTACTTCCAAGTGCTGCATGTCTACGTTCAGATGGTTAGTCACTCTTGTTCCAGTCATCGCTGCTTTTGTCAAGTCGGCCTATGTTTATGTACTTGTACACATGTATAGTATACACACGATCATGCATGCACCAGTTTACAGCTTGGATGGGCCAGTGTCAGAAACAAATTCTGGGCTTTACCAACAGTAAGTAGTAGTGTGTAAAAACGTGTGTAATATAGGGTACAGTATAGATATGATAACAAATCATTTACTGGTCAATATTCTCTGTTCATTCATGTATTGTAACTTTTAAGGAGCGATGTAAAATGTTGATTAAGATGGTAAAACTAATGCTTTGTTCTGGTGTGCATGAACAATGCGAAAAATAGACATGTAAAAGCTCTTGGTTTTTAGAGAACACGCAGCTGCCAATATTGTTTTTTGAACCTTCGTCCATTAACATTGTGATATTCTGAATTATCGCTGCCATGCACCGCATGAAATACCACGTATAATAAGGCCGAGGCAACCTCTGTACGTCGCAGAGCTGCGCTACGTACAAGTAATGTGATGCCACCCAAGATGCTCTTTCTGCTACCCAAGCGAAAGTATCAAAGTACCGTAGGAACTACTTACATGTATATATCACTTAAGTCGTGGGTGTATTTTGGTAAGATTTTTTGCCATTAGTAGTTGTGGTTTTTCTGTTATTTATTGCTATTTTCTACATTTGTTTTTGCGTTCACTGTTCTTTTACAGGGCTTAAAATCCTGTTCGCACATGTTTTTACTCCATGGATTTAAGCGGCTGACGGAATTTCTGATTGGGCAGAGTAGCACAACAACTGGCAGTGAGCAGGTGCCGATCACTGCATTTGTGTTTGTTTTCATTTGTTTACCACAACTGATGTTCTTCATGTTGTTTTTACTGACGGTTGAGTATTGGTACCCGAAATGAGGCCATAATTAGGCCAGTTGCTCCATCCATACTCACACCACAATATTTGCCTGTGGAAGGAATCGGTCACATGAAGGCAAGGCTGAGCTTCATGGATTTCATGGCGATCATCTTACACAATTACTGATCATGCCTGTTCTCATTTAGTGTGCTGATCTCGGCTGCACTAGTGTTTGACATAGGGATATGCCATAACAGTTAATTTGCTCACTGTGGTCTACATAACTATCTCTTAACAGTCACCTAACCATTATTCCCATATAAGTAAGTCGGGTAAGTTTACGGGAAGAAAACTCACAGCTTTCTCATTTTTCATATCATAAAGCAAAATGTTTCTAATTTTCTCTCTGATGTCTACCTTTCAACTAACATAAACTTATTAGGCATGGTACTTAGCCTTTTTTGTTCCAAAAGTGCCATTTTGTCCCAACCAACCAACTTTACTGGTGTCACCCGTGTTACTTTTGGTTTCTGTTTGACTTTCTCCAGATTACTTGTAAAAAGGTCAGATGTCCTCCCTATCACATTAAACCAAGTTTGCCATGTTGATTCTAGTCAGTCAAGTCAGGTACGCTTAGCCTAGTGGCCATGTGAATGCCGTACAATTGTTGCAGTTCTTGGCATGTTTGTACAGTACATCATATTAATTTAGTTTACGAAGACTGCTTCAGAGTCGTATGCGTGATGTAGCAGGAGACAAGCACTCGTCGCTGGAGCTCTCTTCAGTCGCGTGAATTCGGTTCGCTTCATGCGACGCTGGCAACACTCATTCTGAACTGCGACGTTTCTCATGCATACACTGAAGGTCATCTTCCGTCAGTCACCTGTTAATTCTGTGCTGGATCTAAATTTTCGACAGTCTCTTTATTTCACTAACATGATGAGATTGATGTTCAGGCTACTGGTGAGATGCAGAATTTTGTGTAAAATCTTAATTCCGAAAGACGATCAGTCATGCTATCGGTCAAGCATGCTTCAGATGCATGCACTAACTGTGAGGCAGATATCAGTTGCGTCACCTTGCTAAATTGTCTGAATACAACTGCATGCATGTGTAAGAGACGAAATTAAGAAATTTGTGTCATTTGAATTGTTTGCTGAACTTTTATCCTGACCTTGTGGTGTCTTGTAGATGCGAAGCTGTGTAAACGGTATCAGCCAGTAACTGTTTCACCACAGATCCTCTTGAATATGTCGGCTGACATGATCCGATATGTGTTTGGACCAGACTCCGTTCGATATCTTCGCGAGGTAAATTTTCCGCAGTGAATCAGCTGTTCTCGTTAAAGATTAGTTATTATTAATCATCATTTATTTATCCAGTGTCTGCAGATACAATGCGATTAAAACACAAAGTATACGTGTTATGCATATGTAAAATACGAAAAAAATGACATAAACTGGACACTAAAGCTAAGAACGGAACACAAACATGATTTGAAAGTAATTATTATGGGATGCCACTTTTTTTCAGCTTAGCTTGTGGACCAAACTCGTCATCCCTGGGAGAGCTGATCTTTGCTAGGTCTTTGGTGGTGAACTGATGTCAGTGTTATTGCCTTCTGAGTAATCTTTAGAAAATACGACAAAAATTCTTATTTTAACAACTCATGGAATATTTGTCTGTATGTTATTCAGACCTGTGAAAAAAACTAGCTGCGACCATCTCCATGGCTTTCTGTGTAAATACTGTAAAATTCTTTATATAGTTCACTGTCATATATGGTGCTCCTAGTCTTGAAACATATCACAGCATACAAATTTAGACGTGTATGTTGTCTTTTTTGCACAATTTTTTTGCTTCTTAGGTGGTACATGCACTGCGGGAAGTGACAAACAGTCAGGCAATTGCTGTTCTTGAAGACATGCTGTGCTACTTGAATTACAACAATGCCCGGTTCAGCATCACTGTAATTCGCATGATCATGGTAACATTATGCATTCCGAAGTTGATGTAGAAAATTATTTAGAAGAATTTGCGGAACGTATTTTGTCATTAGCACAGGAAAATTGCAGTAACATCAAATAAATTTTGTAATGTATCCTTGGTAGTTTTTTCTGCCATTGATTGCACACAATTGAAGTTTGTTTAACTTCATTTTTGCTTAAGTGTGATCGTAGCGCTTTTATTATGTTAATATTATGTCTGCAATTTGCAGGTTGCATCCTTATAAATATTTATGCATGTGATCAATATTGCTGAAGTTTTTAGTATCTTTCAATTCTACTATTCTTCTGGACTCTGTGATAAGTAATTTTTTATTAACTGTTTTGCTTCAACTTACCTTTATTCGTACACCTTTTCATTAATACAGTATTCCTTTTTTTCTGAATGCTGCTTTGATGAAATTGCAGTCTTGTTGTCAATGTTGCACACTTGCAAAGTAATTGTAATTACATATAGAATTATGAATTTGGTTACGTTATTTACATAACAGATCATAAACAGGATTTGTGGAAGTATTGGGTATTGGTGCTAAGCAAAGCTTAGGTTGAGGCTCAGGATTTTAATTTTATTGACTAATTGTTATAATAGATTTGTTGGATTAATTTGTCAACCACGATGCAGCTCATCTGTAGCTAGCTGGAAACGGTGATTATTGATGCATCTTGGTTCAGATACACTGCACTAAAGCAGCGCCGTGCAATGAACTGAAGCCACTGTTCCACACACTGCAGCGACTGCTGGTACTCACACACAGTCATGTCTTTGGTCTCTATTTGCCGTGTTTTATGTAACAGGATGTTTTTGTTTTCGGATTGTGTAGTGTGCACGTTTTGCTATGCCGGTGCTTACAAATTAAACAGTTGGGTTGTCAGCTTACAAATTAAACAGTTGCTGTAGTATCGGTCATTGTTTGCTATGTCATTTGTAGCTGCAGCACAAGTGGTGTTAATGATGACAAATAGGCTACAGTTTGAGCCGATAATGACTGACAAATCATTAAATATTAATTTATCTCGACATTAAGTGCCTCTGCCTTTTGTTGTCGGACTCTATTCTTAGGAAGACTGTGCACAAACTTTATGGTTTTGTCAGTTTTTCGCCAATTTTGTCTAATAGACCATTTTTTCGTAATTTATGCTAATTTCCTGTTACCATATCTGGAAGGAGATAACTTGTCATTTTTACACAACATGAATAAACGACGTTAATTTTGTTGCAACTGGTCGGAAAAGGTTGCATGTTTCGAGAAACGGCTGAAGAGCATAGATTGACTGTAAGCAACCCTGCAATAATGACAATAAGGCAACAGTTTGAGCCCATAATGACTGATTATGGTATCCAATAGCTGCTGTTTTGTTGGTGTAGCTGTTAGAAGATTCGCTTCAGATGCATAGACTGCGATATGTCATCGATGGCCAGGAAGGAGACCAGCGTGATGAGCGCATACAGGGCATGCTGGGTGAGTGAGTGATTGAGTGCTGCTGCTGATTCCAATTTTGCATTTAGATCTCACTTAACAAAGTTACATTATGATGATGTCGCAGTTTGTTTGAAGCATTTTTTCTGTTGCTACATAGCTGTTTGGCTCAATAGTCTAGTGGTAGAACGTCAGATTTGTGATCCAGAGGTCGCGGGTACCAGTCTTTCCAAATGCATTGTCGAATATACGAGGGGCGATCAAAAAGTTTTGCAATGCAGTATGATGTACAAATGGCAGAGACAAAACAGTTACATAATTTTTCAATGTAATCTCCCTGTACATCAATACACTTCTGACATTTGTCAAAAAGTTCTTTTATTCCAGTCAAATAGAATTCCTGGGGCATGTTGTCGAGATACGACTCCATGGGCTGTCACAGCTCATCATCATCAAAAAAACTCGTTCCGCGAAGGTGCTGTTTCAGAAGTCGAAATAGGTAGAAGTCGCTGGGTGTCAGGTCGGGTGAGTAAGGTGGGTGAGACAGCTGCTCAAACCCGATGTCCTTGACTATGGCCTGTGCAACTCGAGACATGTGCGCTGGAGCACTATCGTGCTGCAACAGCGGACCTCGGGTCAGAAGTCCTCTCCGCCTCTCCTTCACTGCCTGACGCAGATTTGTCAGCACTTCACCGTAGTAGGGTCCAGTCATTGCTGTCTTCTGTGGTAGGTAATCCACCAGTAGCACGCCTTTCTAATCCGGGAAAATTGTGGCCATAACTTTCCAGCCGACGTTGAGTGCGGAACTTCCTGCATGGCGGAGAGTTGACGTGCTTCCACTGCATCGACTCTTGTTTGGTGTCTGGATCCCAGTGGTGAATCCACGTTTCATCACCAGTTATTATACGGGACAACACGTTGTCC
>Ga0056115_1002096_pt1 | contig 10035 bp, 12 predicted proteins | sample WorMetOlspDAHAB1_FD_77007 | JGI IMG/M metagenome (GOLD analysis project Ga0056115, IMG submission 77007) | Marine gutless worms symbiont microbial communities from Max Planck institute for Marine Microbiology, Germany - Olavius sp. DAHAB.1 ...
ATATAAAAATATGTAAAAAAAATAATCAAATATTAAAAAGTTATACATTCAAATACTATCCAAAACGTCCCATTATTTCGTTGCCATGGAATAAATCTCCAGCTGGGTTGGCACAAGAAGTTTTAGACTCATCTTCTACAGAAAATAATTTAAAGTGAATTTCAATAGCAACTTCCCAAGTTTTTGTTGCTATGGTACTGTGGGTTGGTCTGGAGAAATTCCACCGACACTGTTAAACCTGTTGCTTCCACAAAACCCCTCAAATGGTTATAATGTTATATGACCTAGAGTATCCCAATTTTTGTTGTCTTGCAAAACGGGTCAGTTTGGATAAATTTTAGCCGACTCCCAGCAACACACTATAATTTTGGAACGGACTTAGCACGTTGATAATTTCCCAATTTTGGTTGCAATGGTAACTTGGGTCTGTCAGGCAATTTTCAGTGACACCATTAACTTTGTCACTCCCATAACCCCTACTTGACGGTAAATCCATAGTCACATCTGCTTCAAACTCCATTTAGTCAATCTTGTTAAAAATATCCTGATTTTGTTGCTACAGTGAGCGTGACCAATTAGGCCGACACTACAGAAATTGCTTACCAAATAACCCTGAAGCTAATGTTGGACTTACCTGCTTTTGAAACTTTCCAATTTGTCATTTCCGTAGTATTCGGGGTTACTGAGTCTGTTAAATTCATTTTTCCCAACAAGGTGAAAATCAAATACTATCCGGGCGCCCGGGAATGAGAACTGCCATTCCCGTATTCCCGGGAATAAAAATACACTTCCGGGAATGGAAACACTAAAGGGTGCTGATTTCTTGGCCACCCTATTCTGTAACTGTTGGGTTGACTGTCAGGTTGTTCAGTGCAGTGCAATGGTATTAATGGTGCAAATGGTTCATATGAAACTGTGCTCAATGTGGTGCTTGGTGTAGTAGGCCAGAGTACACTCCCACCACACCAGTAGCTCAGAATGTAAATCAAAATTATGGTAAAAACAAAACAATGGTTAAACAGGACCATATTGCTCATACAGCAAGTGAATCACATAACAATACTGCAAAAACTGAAGCCAAAATATACCTCAACAAATTCGTGTGTCAACTTGAAGGCAGAAGTTTCAAATCCCAAGTTCTTTCCTGGTGAATTTGAGAAAATGAAGCCAAAGTCAATGTGTAAAATGTGTCCATGAGAATCCAGCAAAATGTTGCCATTATGACTATAAAAACATGCCACAATAAATGTAACACAATATAAATAAAACCTCTATTTGCGTGTACAATTTTACTACATTTCAGTGTTTTCACAGATTCGGTTGAATAATAGGAAAGACTACAAGCAAAACAATATGGGAATAAGAGCTCTATTATGTTGAGACCCAGGTTGCACTGGCAACCCAAAAGAAACAACACTGCCAATAGTTCCCACGTCATTATCATTCCTGCTCAACAGAAACCCCAGAATCCCAAATGGTATTGGGTCATCATGGACTTAAGCATCAAAAAATGTTTGTTCAATGGACAAAAAAAGCCCAACTCTGGTAGTTATGAGACGTTGATTTGAAAAGATAAAAACTAATTATTAAAGCAAACAGATGATCATCAAATAAGACCAAGTTCACATGGCGCAGAAGTGATCTGATAAAACGATTCAATAAATAATTAACATTCACAAACAAGAGGCATGGCAAAAAACAACCAATGGTACATCACAACTCAACTATCTGTGTTCTCAGAAGGATAGACTTTTTATCATATGCTCAGTGTTTACATGCCAATTGTGAAAATGTCACTGAGATGATCACTTGAGAACGACATTGGCGATGAGCACTGTGGACAGTGGCAGATTAACCATTGTGCCAATTGTGCCATGGCATGGGGCCCCCCGCTGAAGGGGGCCCCCCGACCTCCCTACATTTTTGGCGCGGGGCCGCGTGGACTCCACTGTCTTGATATATTCATAATATTCTCCAAATGAAATGAAGTCTGTGAGGAGGCTCGACTCGCTATAAATCTTTTATAAAAAAGTCATGTGTTGCATTACACTGACTAAAATATAGTAACAGTCTGCAAAAACTTACTTACTAAATGTTGTTGTGACGATCGAGTGACGTGATAAAAATCGTCATTCAGTTTAATTGGTCGCAATTTCGTAAATAAAAATAAAAGTCGTAGTAAAGATGCCTAAACATAAACAGTTTCAGATGTAAGTAAGTGGTAAGTGTTTACTGTGTACTAGCTCTGCATGTACCGCCGTACATAATCAAGCTTGCTTCCATGGTCTACGTCTACCCTGAAAATAGGGACCCCACATATTTTGGCATGGGGCCCCCTGCGGGGCTTAATCCGGCCCTGTGGACAAAAAAATGAAAAGCCATCATTAATATACACTGAGTCAACCAGAGACATCCGTCCTGATAACACAAAATACTCAGTGGTTGGCTGTCACCAGGACAGTACTTACCTTCCCAGCCACATAACACCACTGCCATTCTGTATGTATCAAATTACTGTACTACTCGGTGACAGTGGTACATGTACCTGAGGGCAAGGCCCATGGCCATCTCAGCAGCATGGTGGTAACATTCAAACCTGCAACCTATTTATTACCCAAATCACCATGATAATAAGCCACCGTCCATCTTCTTTACTCTGCCTGATATTCTACCAGCAATAAAAATTCTATGAGGGTGGCATCAGGAAGGACATCAAAACTGCTCCAAGAAAGCCTAACATTAAAGGGTAATGTCTTATGTATAACACAGGTATCATTCACATCAGTTCAAATGAGAACTGCCACTATACACAAACTGACAGGAAATAACGCTACTGACCGGTCCTTGACTTGCATCAGGTAGCAGACAAGGCAGTAGCCTGCACAGCTCTCAACAAAGTTACGTTGTGCTTCGAGAAACTCTTCGCTCGTCTGTGATCCAAACTCGAGTGAAAAATACGACAACAACGACATCTGTCGATATTTCTTCACCTAAACAATGAACAACAAACTCATCATTATGCCATTAACTACCAGTGAACGACACTTCCTCTGACTTAAGGATGGAGATGATAACAAATAATGCATAAAGTAACTTATGTCTTCTACAGAAGTGTTCATACAGATATGTTCAGCTTTTACTACACATCATTAGAATTTTGCAAGCAAGTTAGCAATAAGAGTAACAATGAACACTGTGAGTCGTAAAAATTGCAATAACAACTACATTTGTCAATAACTTTGCCAAATATGGACAAAACTTATAGCTGAGACAGAGGTATATTTTTATGACTCACAGTAATTAATAGTAGCAAAACTACACCTTGTCTAAAAAACTTGACTAGTAAATTTGGTGATAACTCTGTCAAATCTTAACCGATTTCCAATTTTCTTACCGTTATAAACAGAATGAAATCGCTGAAAGATCTGTTACATAGCAATTTTCAACACACCTATAATCTGTAGCTGCTATACCTGCAGAAATTTACGCAAATAGCACAGTATATATAGCAAAACTCTCATCGTACTCATATAGAAATATTATTGATTGAACTTGAACTGCACCATATATTCTCAATTTTTTACCCATTATTCTTGTACCCTACCACAATTAACCATCAATATCAGTCTATTATTGCCAAACTGCTCCACTGGATACCTTATGTAAACTGTAAAATAATGCAGCATGTGTAAATACCTGATGCAGTGAGACGGTGTTGACAACTGGCTCAATCATACCACTGTCACGTGATATCACAATGATCTTGTATGGCCGCAACCATAGAGGCACGTGCTCGTCTTGCCATACCGACTGCACATCAGAACACCACCAGCATATTCATCACTTTGCACCAAATGGCCAAATCGCATAACTGCTGAGTGTGACAAGCCATATCAAAAACTATGGGCATTAAATTCAGTCAAGTGGTGATCGTGCCTGCATAATTTCACTCGTCTTCCGTTTCTGCAGAACACGCTTCTGGCACAATACTGACTTCAAATCATCACTGACGCACTAGTGCAGTGGCATTCCAACATGCTTTTAGGTGAATTTTTAACGCTATAGCAACAGCTGACAATGATTGACAGTTCCATTTTCCATTCTGTAAGCTATTCAAGATTTGATGTATTTTCTGTGACAATGTACTGAAAAGAAGCAATTAAATAAAATACTACATATCTTACATATACATTTTCAACATAATCAAAATTTTGATGTTAGTGGCTGAATTAATGTTTTAATTATTTCAACATTATTTGATCTATATTGTGTCAAGTGGGGCACTAAACTCTACTTACTCACCCTTACAGACTAATGTTGACACACATGTGCATGGCATGCAGTTTTAATCCATCAGTAATGCAACATTAATGACGTTACCACCACTATAGGAAAATAGTGACCTGTAGCTGCCTCAGTACTTGGTAGGCAAGAAGCTCCTGTCTCAAATCATCACCAGATTTCACAATGACTGGCACGAGACGCCATGCTGATAAGTGACCATATGGAGATGCCTCTCGTATTCTGTCAACCTTCTCTTCCCATGGCTCTTTGAGTGCAGCTGCTGACGGGTCATCTGGGTCATGCTGTACACACATATACAATCTCAACATATGAAAGTGTTTCACTGTGGCAATGTCATTAGCCAATGACTTCACACATACAAAACAGTGACATCATGTGGCAGTGCAGCCGCCAAATTTGGGCGACTTTTGATAATTTTGGTACTAAGATGCAGAACAGTTTAAGAAACAACAATGCATGTTCCACTTTTGATGTATCTTAGTTATACTAACTTAATTTGCTTTTATACAGCAGGAATGAAATGATGCAACTCTGTCGTCATGTCATGCTCTCAAAAGTGTCACTCATTCAGCTTCGAATGTTGGCTTTTATCGCTTCACATCTGCGGCTGCCTAACATAATAAACTTTAACAGGTTGATAACGATACAAAAATTAGAGACGAATGCAGAAACGTGTGCACAAGACATCTAACTCTCAACAATGACCTGAAACAGTGTGCCTCATTGACACATTGGAGCATATTGCAAAACAACGTCGACGAAGCTGTCGATCAACGGAAAAGGCAGTTAAGTGTGTACACAAGAGCAAAAGACATCATTCTGAACATGTGCTAAATTAAGGCAACCCTATTTATTGCCTGGGAGTAAGTCACAACATTAGTTCATGTGTTCCTTCCGAACTCACCAAGGTCGCCTGAGATCAACAGCCATACCCATGTGCATTGTGGATGCAGTTCATGACAGTTATCAGTCAGCTTGACTCATGCAGATGGACCGTCTATGTACGACTGGAACCTCGTGCTTCCTCTTTACAGGGTCAGCATAGCTACTGATCTCCTGAACTCACCAGTTCACCTGGCAAACCTCACGGAGATGGGATGCAGTGAACTAACCATAGTGCCTACAGTGTCCAACCCTAACCTTTGCTTCATGACCCCTCCCAACATCGAGACTGCAATGCAGGAACAAGTGCAGTCTAACCCCAACCAGCAGATTCATATGAATCTCTGAGGTTCTATAAATCTCAAGAGAGTAATTAAGTAGAGTTGCCTGAGTGCTTAGTATGACATAATAGACATTATTATAAATATTATATTATGCTATTGTAAACAGACTTCAGTATGTCTTTTCTAGCAGCCATGGCAGGTACTGACCCTTCCTGCTATATAAGCAACAGCATTCAAGAACTGTAACTCACTGTAAAAGCATATTACAAAATGCATTACAGCCATAAGCTTACGTACATCAAACTTTTTCTTTGGCACTGTTATGTTCTCTGAAAGTCGCCGTCGTATGTCACCTGCAGCTATGTACAGTGGAGTGTCTTTGCTGTCAACACTGGTGGCACTGTCCAGTGAGAACTGAGACAAAGTGTCGGCTGACATCTTTGACTTCAAGTTGAATTGCTGCAAACATAGTAACATGCAATATCTCACTACTGAGTGGTCCCAGTACTCACTACTGCTACTGAATAACACGACAAACCATAACCTCAATAACTCCGATTCAAACAAAATGGCTTTGGTTAATTAACGAACGGTAGGTTCAGCAAAACACATATACTTGACATTACTGGCCTGTTGTCAAGATTCACCTAGATGACAGCCAGTGTGAAATGTACCTAAATCACTAGCAACAGAAAGTTGGCCACACTGCTATCAGGGGGTCGATCCACTGGAATCAAGTAATCCTGTTGATCGAATAGCCAGTTGTCAAAAATATCAACAAGTCAGTAAGACTATAAGTACAAGTGGCTGCCATTTTCCACAAGTAATTACAAACAATTTACAATGAATTTAAAAGTAAAGCAACACAATTTTTCCCAATTTCGACAGTCCGAAAATAATAACAAGAACTGCAGGGCATAGCTAATGCAGCACAATAGTACGTCACTTATGCACAACATGCACACAGAAACGACACTGTTCGGTGTCTGGCCACTAGAAACACACTGGACAATGGGCCATACCGATGTCTATGCCTCAGTTGGCTTAGTAACTTTATGATCAAGTTGACCATGACCAAACTCATGTTCCTGCCAGTAAGTATGTTTAAATGTTAGTTTGTCATACCAGCACCAGCAGTTATGCCGACTAGTATCCCACAATGTTAGCTGAATTGTAATAGTCCCTTGAGGGTGCTTTGAAAGATGCAAAATAAGCCAAATTATGGTGTGCAACACAAACTCACCAATGACGACATTTTTCTGGAGGACAACATTGCAAGCTAAATTCATCAGTTTAACAACATATCAAAGAATTTTTTGCACATATTACCATCATGTCATTTGTACACCTACAGTGGCAGTTTTATTCTATGTTCATTATACATAACAGAAGCGCCTCTCCAAGATCGTGCACTGCAAACACTGCTGTCCATTACTTGAATAATGTCGTCATCTTCCTGTGTCCAGCAGTCCGCATCATCAAACTCACAGCCAGCAACAGACACCAGGCAACTGTTGACCGTCACTGGTTCTGCATGAGGTGATCGTTCGGCTGACAATGCTGGCAATGACGTTAAGTCGTCCTGCGATCGAGAGTGCCGAAGTGCACCTTCCATCTGCTTGATCGGAACAGCGTCAACATGCATGTTGTCACACTCCACCACCTCCACGTAAATCAGGTATGGCGCCTGCATCCACAACCACACTATTACATATCCAAAAGTATTCATTCTCGCAATCTCACATGATAAAACTTAACAGTGACATTTGTTTGCATCCATCTTGTACACAACCTGGACAAGCCAGTACCAGAAAATTATGCCATTTTTGTGGATTTCGTATGTCAGCGACAGTCACAAGCGACTTTCTACCTAAGCCAAAAGAAGCCCCAATCAACAAACCAGTTAGCCAGAAAACCAAACAACCAAATAAGTAATCAAGACTACTGCAATGCATAAGACTACAAGCAATACAAAGCAAACCTTTTCCTTTGAGTTGAGAACAACGGCCTGCGTTGGCGGAATCCTGACAACATGGTGGTGTACATCATGTACAGGTAACATGACTCGAGCAGGCAGATTCAGGTTGATTATAGCCAGCTCAGAGATCAGTCGAACAGCTATATCCACATCAACCAAATCACAAAGCACTGATGTTGTGTATTAGTGCTCTGGTGCAGTCAAATCTATGTGCACACCACTCGTACATGCAGTATGTAAAAAAACAGTTTAAATGGTGATGTTGGCCTGCGTCACATCACATATCGGCCACCATTACACTATAACAATGTAAGTAATTTCACTCTGTATTAACAGAACAGTGAGCGAGCGACTGAGCAGCTAATCTACCAGAGACAGTCTTCACAGCAAAGCAGCTGAATGCTAACAAAAAATACTAGAAAAAAACACCTGAAAACAACAACCCCAAAAAATATACAATGAAACGTATAAAATGCAAAAATCTGTCGTCTTTTGTCATTCAGCCAGCCAAGAAATGAGGTCAGCTTATTCTCACCTCCAAAGCCCATACATGGACCTCATCATCATCATCAACATCATCATGCCATAGCACACCCTTCCAACAGTATAACCGTCCTCAAAAGTTGAAACCATGTGGATCTATCTTGAGAATGCTGCCACGCGGACTTCAGTCCAACGTGCTCTAAACGTGCAAAGCAATATTTGTCTGGGTCGACCTCTTCTCATAGAAGCTCGCCAGACACACAAGAGGTCTTGCGTAGGGTTGGCTCTAGCAATACAACATGACTAACATGAACTAAAGAAAATTCCAAATCCAAGTTTTGGTTTTATTAAATCAGTCCAGGGGTATGTAAAGGAAAAACACAGCTATGATGAAAGTCACAAGTCACTCTAAGTGGACATGAAGTTTGTACTCACTGCGCATGTCCTTGGTCGGCAGCTGTGACAGACGCTTGCTGGTGTGCACGAGTGCGCCGACAAACTCCAGCTGAGCTCGAAGTCTTGGAGCACCACAGTGACACTCAACATATCGCTGACCCAGCTCAACATGCTGACAAGTACAGCCATTGCAGAATGCACGACCAGATGACAGATCAGCCGAAAGCACCTGCATGTTGCCTGTACTGGTGCTTCTCGTGAGTGCTGAGCTCCCACAAACACCTACACGCATTCATACACACTTGAACAATGGACCTACAGCACACATCAACTTGTGTAACCGAGCAATCAGTCACTCCACAACACAGACAGTACATGACCCATGACACAGTATGTGGTAGAAGGGAAGACTACTTGCAGCACAAGACTGCCTACTTGTTACCAATGTTGAGGAGTATCCATCCGAATAGCATCGACTCCGATGTTAATGTTTCAGTACCCACGTTATAGCGGGCCATTGGCCTACATTGTTCTAGATAGGAAAACTGCGTCAATCGAGCAATTTTTTTTCACGCAATTTGCACCATCGATACAGCTCGACGAGCCGCTTTTTCCTAAATCCGAACTTTGTCGCTAGGTGGCGCCACTTCGCGGGAATTTGGCCTCGAAGTTGAAAATTTGACCCCGATTTTCTCGGCCCCTATGGGGCGCAAGGGGGCGTGGCTGACATCGTTCCCATTAGGGGTCCAAACGTCTGGATCGTCAGTGTTACATGGGGTCCCCAAAGTAGGGTTAACCGAGGGTACCCTCTTTTTGGGGCCTCGACCCCACCTTCCTTTAATTTGCCACAGGTCACAAACGGCTCGTCACATTTACACGATCTCAACGTCGTTTCACTCAGAGAGAGCAGGGGGTTGTTGATCGGCGAAATCAGCCAAATCGTTTCGTCGGAAGTTAGCCGTTTTTAGCCCCAAAATCGGATAACGTTTTTTGAAACTAGGAGGGAAAACACGTTTTCTAGCCCTTATATCTCCGCCAGTTTTGGATCTAGAGAGCTGAAAATTTACAGTCAGTTAGATCGCCACGAGCCCCACCGTCATTATGAATTTTGCGACCCTAACCCTAAAAACGGGGCGTGGGGGGACGATCGTAGAAATTAAAAATTTCAGTTGTTCGAAAGGGTGCCGGTTTTGCATCAAAATCCAGTTCAGGGGGTTAAAGGTACGTAGAATCTGCGTATGGCATTTTATTTAGGGATAATACAGAAAAGGCGTGGTCGATAGGGATTTTTGAATTTCGTCCCCAAAGTCGAGTTAGGGGACCTCAAATTTTGGGGAGCAAAAATTACGTTATCCCCTATTTCTCCCCCAATTTTGGACTCAGGAAGCTAAAAGTATTTGGACCTCTAGAGGTTTAGGAGACACACCTTCATTTTGAATTTTGCGACCTTAACCCTAAAAACGTGGCGTGGGGAGACGATCGTAGTAATTCAAAAAAATCGCCTTTTTCGACTATAGGGGCATATTTCAAAATAGGTCACAGAAAAAAGTTCTAAATGTAAGTGAATTTTGAATATCGCGTTTTGTTAAGCGAAAAAATTAAAAATTTTGCAATGGACAGATTTTTGAATTTCCTCCCCTAACTCGAGTTAGGGGAGGAAATTCAAAAATCTGTCCATTGCAAAATTTTTAATTTTTTCGCTTAACA
>Ga0056115_1002097_pt1 | contig 10034 bp, 6 predicted proteins | sample WorMetOlspDAHAB1_FD_77007 | JGI IMG/M metagenome (GOLD analysis project Ga0056115, IMG submission 77007) | Marine gutless worms symbiont microbial communities from Max Planck institute for Marine Microbiology, Germany - Olavius sp. DAHAB.1 ...
AAAATTAGAGAATCCCTTTCGATCGCACCAAGAATAGGATAACATAGCCAAAGCCATTGCGCTGATCGAATGCGCGGCAATAATTATTATAATTAATGTGACCTGAGCGCGTTGACACGTGACTGCGACAACCAATCACAGACGCGGCTTAACGGAACGAGGTCAGGTCGCATGTTAAGTGCGCAGTTAGGTTAACTGATGAGGATGGAACGCACGCTGGAGATAACCCTCGGTTATCTCTTAACCGAGGGTTAGCTAACTGGGGAGTTAACCCTGGACTATGGAACCAGTCCTGAATCATTTGAGCTGACGCCAGAGGAAACGTTAGCATCATTTAGGCCTAGGGTGATACGTGGGTCACTTATAGTTAGTGACGTCACAAAGTATAGGTCTTGCACAGATAATAGGCCTATGGCCTATACAGTGCTTGATTGATACTTTAATCTGACAAAGAAATCTAATCTAATTGGTGAGCTTTAGGCCTAGGCGTACTGAGATAGAGTACAATTTTTCGATAATTTGGCAGTGGGTTACTTTTTTTTTTGGGGGGGGGGCATGTATATTGTCGAAGTATGTATTGTGTGCACTAATGACATCCCGCTGTCTTGAATGTCTTCTGCTGATATGGAACGTGCATTAATCAGTATATAATTACAATAATTAACTTGTCTGCTTTACCAGAGTGACATTGTCTGATGAATCTGTACGATCGAGTCCTTCATCCTACCACATGAAGACATTGATGGGCGTTTTTCAGGCTATAAAAATGATTTTTTTAGTTCAATCTCGATTCCATGCAGTGGATCGAGTGTAGCCTATATTAGCCTACCGTGCAGGGAACGTCAGTCCATCGCTTATGCATGACTAACATATTTTAGTAATAAAACTGAACGCTTTTTTGCTTGTTTATGATTTATTCGATTAGGCCTATAAAAAGTTGCCGTTTGAAGTCCTGCAGAATGCAGTCCGCGAAAAATCTGCAAAACTAGAGGAATTGACACTTCTAAATGTTCGTTTATGGCTTGTTTTAGAGTATTTTAGCAAGGGGAATTTTCGGGAATTTTGGTACTGGGCGGGTGGAATTTTCCAGTTTCTGGACGGGAATTCCCGGTGGCCCTGGCCACCAGATGTCAGATTTTAAGGCTAAAATGCACCAAATCCAGTTTCGACTGGGCTCTGCCCTAGGCCCCGCTGGCACAGCTTACAGCGCTCCCCTGACCTCTATAGCTGGATTTAAGGGGACCTACTACTAAAGGCAGGGAAGGGAAGGGAGGGGGAGAAAGGGAGGGGACTCGATCGGGCCTCCCTCGATCTAGTCCCCCTCACCAACTTTTTCTTGCGGATCTACGTAGGCCCATGCATTGTGATTTGACCTCCAACTTTAACCTCATCATTAATTACCGGTACTCACAAAAAAACACTAACTTCAACGTAAAGCAATCGATTCATATTTCAGATAAGAAATTAGGATATTTGGAACTATTGGGAAAAAGGATTTACCTCTCTTACTGCATGACAGCGCTCCACTGCACAGCTGAGATTCGCGTTCGTGACGTATTCCTATATAAGACTTGGTCCTGCTTGCTCAAGAAACGCCAAAAAAGTAAGCCACTACCAAATGATCATAAATCGTATTAAATCTATCAAAGCCTGTCAATAAGAGTAGGCTACATTTCTTTGTCAACTTAAAGTATCAATCAAGCACTATAATATTTTCAGTTGGTAATGAAATTCTGTGGGTGACTTACTTTGTGACGGCATTAGGCTAACAATGCCTGACCCGCAAAGTATAGGGATATGCGTCACATACGGTAAATGATGTTAGTGTCAAACTCCATCTGAGAGACGGACGGACGGATGGACGGACAGACGCCGCGAATTATATTCGCGGCGTCTGTCCGTCCGTCCGTTTGTCACGTGTCGCAGCGACGTCGACACGGCGTGACGGCGGCCACTCCTGACGGCGGCGATCGCGGTGGACGTTGTTGCCGTGCGTGTTTGTCCGTCCGTCCGTCCGTCTCTTAGATGGAGTTTGACACTGATGCCCCTCGGCATCAGCTCGCATTAGCAAGCCTGAATTCCATTTCTAAACCATCTTTTAGACGTAGATTTATGTAAAATTATATTTCATTTTCATATTTTCTTTCTTCTTGTTTTTAGTCATTGTACGGCGCCCCTATACTTACTCTAGCCATGCTACTGCGCCTTATAAATTGTCGTTTTACTATTATTATTTTTTCATACATTGATGTTACCCGTATCGCAGTTTCAAACACAAACATATAATATTCTTGCCCTCATTTTGTAACAAAAATTAATGAAAAATCTAGCCTCACTGACGGTTTTAATACGATTTAAAAATGATTCTGGTAGTATTACTTTTTTGGGCCACCCTGTATAGTCACATTATGAATTATCATTTTTTTGAATGGTTCAGAACATATATAGCATGCAAGTCGCACATGGCGCCTCACGTACTTTCGAGATGTGAATAATGATGATAGAGCGTGTGCTTTCGTCGGCGCAAAACGTTGATGATCACTATGAACCATTGCCTTGCGGCTCACTAGAGTACATAAAGGCCAAAAAACTAAGCCCATACCGAATTATCAAAAACTAGAATTAAATCGCAATAAAATCTGCCAATGGCACTATATTTTTCGTCAAATTAAAGTGTCAAAGAAGCATTCTTATTTGGAACAAACTGAAATAATATTACAGTGTAAATATTCCATCGTTACCTAAGACGTGACGTCATCAATAACTATGCAAAAACTATAGCTTTTTATTGACATGCTGATTGGCACGAACATGAGACAGTTTGAACAATGATTTTTTAATTATATTACAATCATTAATACCGAGTCTACACAATTACACACCATCACACATCAGTAGAACAACAACTTGTACGCACAACAGCAATGCAATTCACCTCGAGACTTTGCTTACAAACAAAAATCCAATTCCGACAAGAAATCACAACAATACTAATATGCAGTAGTATATATGTGTATGCCTATTACTCAATAAAATGAACAATCACTATTCGTACAATTAGTAAATAAATATATAATACTGATTTGGCCGTAGTCAGTGCATTGTAATAGTATGACATCTACTGTACACGTTGCAAACATTCATGTCATACAATGTAATATGTATAGCCTACGAGCAGTCATCGACATTATCCATATAGGCCTATAGGAGCGCAAAACAGTTTTCCATTTCATATAGCCTAATACGCATGCAGAACAAGTGTAAAGATCATAATAACAGCACAAATAGTAAAGTTATGTGACATTTGGAACGCTTTTGTTGTACATAAATAATAATAACGACATGAACGCGATAATAATACTAAACGCAATGTCACATCGACAACGAAAGCTATCTTCTAGGAGAACTGGTGCCTATACAATACTGCAGAGCTCTTCTATATAGCAGAGGTATTTTTATTATGCTTGGCAGTTCTGCAGAACAAGAGCTTCTATTATTAATGAAAGGCGGATCAATCTCAATCTTTAATGTGATAAGTGTCAAACTCTGTCTAACGGGCACGTTAGGTGGAGTTCGACGGCTGTACAAACTGTTTGTTATTACACTGACGAAACAATTGCCACCGGCGCGTCACGAGACTAAGGTATATCATGCAGTTCGTTCAATACCTAGTAGGGAGGGACTAAAAGCAAAATCGTAGCCACAGTGTCACTTTTAAAACACTGAAACAAGCGGTGATTTCTTTAACAATATCCACAAAAGAAATGGTAGAAAACGCACTGCTTTCATGCTAATACAGTTTATTTACAAGTGTTGTGTGCAGATAAAACGTGCACGTTTTCCACTCCGAAATGACCTATATTGTGTCGAGTGGGGCGTTAAACTCTACTCACTCACTCAGGAGGATAAAAATTATGTCGCATTTTACACACGTCAGAGGAAGATCTAATAACAAAAGCTATACGCAACATGTCGCGTGCGCTCATTTAACGTAAACACATTTCTTGTACAAGTTAGACAGCCTTATTTTTGACGTTCACACTTCTGTCGAAAGTTTTTGAATGAGTGATTAATTAGTTGTGAGGTTTGATCAAATCACTAATGAACAGCAGTGTATCCGACCATCCGACGCACCGAATCATTGAACGACGTTGCACAACCGGCAACTCTAAGCACAATACGCCACTACAACGAACTAATATAACAATACAATAGTTAAGCCATTCTAAACGGTTGCTGAGATCTCCATGACCGCTAGTAGCCTGTCTCTTCGACCGACTGTACTAAATGTTTATAAAGTAAAATAAAAAAAGTAAAGTCCAACTATTTTATAGTGCGCCCGAAGGTTGACCAGAGAGCTGGCCTACCTAGTCTGCCGCACTTAGGAATTTTTGCCATTCACACGCGCTAATTATTTTCGTTCTGTTTTCTTTAATTTAAACTGATTTATATAGCGCCATAAGGTTGTAACACCAGAGGCGCTTGACAATGTGTGTGAACAACTTGTCCAAGGTTGCACTAGACAGTGCAGCGGCTGGGATTGAACCCGCGACCTCCAGTCGCAAGTCTAACGCCCTAACCACTGCGCCACCGAGCCACACACGTGTGTATCATACAAAATAATCGCACCAGATGAGTGGTCAACTGGCTGTACATGCAACGGTCATACCCATTACACATATCACTCACACAATCACAAACCCGCGTCTAACTCATAAGTCATAGCTTATTACGTATAGATTCTGTGGCAAGACGTGCATTTTAAACCAACTGTCGACGGTAAAATACAGCATTGATATGCCGCAGATCTGTCAACAGTTGCGGTTTGCTTGTAATAAAAATGCTTTTACGCTTTACAAAAAAAGATTAAGCGACATTAAAAACGAAAATAACATCGACAGTGTGAGGTAACAGTGACGTCATTCTATCTACAATAACTGCCGTCGCCATCTTGTACGGGTAGTGTATTGCGGCTTCGGGTACGTTGTACACTGTGCGTACAGGCTGTTGTGCGTGGAATTACACGAACCGAAATACATATGAGAATTTTTCAGTCTGCCGTATTCCTACAATATGGGGACATTGTTTTACGCAGTTCGACGATGTCACTGCACTCCGTATATTTTCACAGTCCATGCGATTAATTTTCCATTATAAGCCAGTGGCGTAGGAATGGATAGTGCAGGTTGTGCAGTAGGAGTCCCGCTGTCTTGACAAAAAATTTTTATCAAGGATTATCGGATTCCGAACAGCGCGAGCCTATCCACTCTCGCGCAGAGGACAAAATAAGCATATGCAGCTATGCAGATAATTTAAAACGCTGTTTTGTTTGTGAAATCGCTTTGACTGTCACTGGTCAGTCTGTCACTGCAGTTTGCATGTGAACATATTCGTGTCTTGGTGGGATTGAGGCCTGATTAGACTGACCGCTGACTGCGGAAAAAGCGGCAATTTTATGTCACCACAGGGGCCACTACGAAAGGTCTGCACAGCAGCGCAAGGGCCCCAAAAATCTGGTTACGCCACTGAATCACGCCGACACAGAGAGAATTGAGTCACGAGCATACCATCAGTCACACACAGAGGGACACCTTGTCTAGATTCAAGATTGACATGGGGATGGAATTGCATTAGAAAGCAACGGACATTGGGGTTAAACGTTATCGGACTGTCGCGGGAACGGCAACAGAGGTCAACAACACAGCCATAATAGAAACACATCTAGCGGGAAGCCTACTGTAGGCCTAAATGGGGACAGTTTGGTCACTAGTGTGAAGTTAAACGCACTGATAACTAAAGGTATAGGCCTACACATACATTGCTAAACGTTTCATTTTGTGACTGCGATCTGCTGTTATTCGAACTTTCTCTATCGTTGATTCGTGACGTTTTTCCTGTTTATGCTATATATGACGGTCGTTATTCATTTGCAACGCGTTATTTGTAGAACGAACGTGTTGAACAATTGCCAGTTACGTTTCCGCAAAATCGGCGACAAGAGATGCACGGATTGGGGACGGAAGTTCGTCCGCGCGTCAGTCCTTCGTTCGCACCTTATGACGCAACAAGCGGCGGCTTTGGTGACGGCGTGGCGGAGATGCTCGCGTTGACGCCTTCCTCTTGACGGCCAGAAGCCGCATGCAGCAGAGCCGTCCAGTCTCGGTGCGTCGTCCGAACATGCAGTTGCAGAGCGTCAGTCGTCGGGCAGACCTCGCTACACAGACTGCAAGGTGCCCCCGTCGGCGTCGATGATAACGACAGTGCAGGCAGCGGCGGCGGCGGAAGGGACTTCCAACTCCACGAAGTACTCGGCTGCGCGCTGTTGGCCGGACTGCGTGTAGGAGTGGCGTCTTTCGTCGGTGATAAGTCTGGCGACAATCTGTACACGAAAAACGGTCAACCAAATAATAAGACCAACAACCATGGCGATATGTGATACAGTTTTCGTCCCAGCATTAATCAGTCTGGTGACCTTGACCTTTGACCTTTTGACCCGGGCCGTAAATGGTTATACACGACACGTGGGTAACCTCCCTGTCAATTTTTGGGCTTCATTCGTCTTTTTATTGCTATCCGTACAATATACGATTTCAAGAATATAATACTGTTGACTGGAGCAGTATTCAATTTAACTTTTATTTTTATCTATAAATTATAAACAACCAAGCAAGGTTCAGTTCGATAAAGTCTGGTGATGGCAGATGCGGTGAGGTACAATATGTGTAATGTACCTTTGACAAGGTATATGCGTTTTCTTGAGACTGAGGTCCAGCTCGCCGCTGTGGCCAGTCTTCTCGCCGGCGGCACCAGGTGTGTTGTTATTGTCGATATCACGACGGTCAGCAAGAAGACCACCAACGACGCACTCCGGACCAGGCTTCTGGAACGACACGGGAAGTGGAAGTCTCATGGCAGCTGCAGCGGCGAACGCATGCTGTGGACTGAAGATGGCTGACAGACCTGGAGGAAGGCGTGGCATAGCATCAGCGATGGCGGCTGGCTGTGGCGGCGGTGCAGGCCCTCCCGCTCCCGGAGCCATCATTCGGTTCTGTATGACCGATATTTCGTTCAACTTAGACGCCATCATGCCAGCCCCGCCGCCAGGTCCGAACCCGTTGCTGCCGAACGGAAACGGAAACGGATATATGCCGGAGGCCGGAAGTCGCGCAGCTCCGGCGAGGTAGTCGGACGCCGTTGGAGGAACAAGGTTCGGCGATCGGACTGCAGGATGTTGTCGCATCAGTGCTGGATCAGCGCCCGGGTGGCAGCCTGGCGGCGGCTGGAGTCCGTCGACCGACATGCGGCGACCGCGACGTGACGGAACGCTGTTCCAGACATGGGTTCCCATGTGGACTTTGAGATTGCCCTTGGTCGTGAATGCCTTGCCGCAAACGGTGCAGCTAAATGGCTTGTCTCCGGTGTGCGTTCGCATATGTATCTGCAGCGCACTGGCGCTCGAAAACGGCTTCTGGCAAACCTGGCACATATGACGCAGGTTCGGAAGTCTTCTGGATGGCGACGCAGCCCTCGTGGGTGGTGGGAGCGACGGAGGAGGGGCAGGTCTGTCGTCTGGCAGTCGCAGGTTCGACATTGACACGAGTGGTGTTGGAGAAGGCGAAGCACATGCATTCATGGAGGACGTGGTTGACGCTGCGTCGCGATCAGCAGCGACATCTGTGTCGTCCGTCGGTTCCATCGACGCGTGATTTCCGCTGGAGTCATCTGGAGGGCACGATGCAGAACTAGAGCACGATCCATCGGAGGCGTGCATCGACGACGCCGCGTCAACGCCGAGTCCCACCGCTCCAGACGCCGATGCCTTATGCGTCAGCATGTGCTGCTTCATGTTTCCCTTGGTGGAGAAGGCGCGCTGGCAGAGCGGACACTGGAATGGTCGTTCCTTCGTGTGGCTGCGGTAGTGAATGTCAAGAGCGCTGCGACAAGCGAACGTCTTGTAGCAGACGCTGCATGTCGTGTTTGGACGCCCAGTTGCCGCCTCAAACGCAGTCGGGGACAGGTTAACGGCGTCAAGAGAACGGTGCGCCGCCTGCTCAGATGAGGCCAAACCAATGGTCGGTCTGATGGCCGAATCCAGTCCAGTCGACGTAGAAGACGGCGACGACACAAGCTCAGTGCCGCCGTCGACACACGACTGCGTTGGCGGTGCAGCGCTCTCAGTTCTCTGGATGATGCGTTCCATCTGTTCCAACGGGTGGCTGCTGGACGAAGTCTCTTTGCCGTCGTCGTTGTGTTTTCCGTTCATCTCGTTCACCTTTTCTTCGAGGGCCATCAGAGACGTGGAGTAGCGAGACCCAACGGCGAAGTCGTCGCCGAACGAGAGATAGCGACCGCGGTCCAGCCGATCGCCCACGTCGTGATCCCCCGTCTGAGTTTTATCCGTTGACGCCATATCGTAACTTCTCTTTCCATCCGCTTCATCGTCACTGTTTGCTATAGTGAAGTCTTCTCGTACATGTGCTACAGCAAAATCAATTAGCCGATCAGCTTATTAAGTTTCAGAAATGCCAGCATATTATGTGCAGAACAGTAGGATTTATGAAATACAGCGAATGTGTTCGATCTAGCGTCATTAAACAAGATAGTCTTGAACTGAACACAACATGCAAATATAAAAAACACATACCTGCTAAATGTTCAATGATGTTCTTAGTGCTTTCAGTTTATGATGTTACAACATGTGTATTTTGTGTATCATCCTGCAATAAAACGATGTATTTCTGGGAACATATAAATTTCCTGTAAACAAAATTTCTGCCCTGCTCGTTAGCACGAAAATTGTTGTATGTTTAATGTTAGAGTTTATGAGTCAGAAAAGATGCTCGAATTATCGTGCAAGAACAAGCGTAAGTCCTCCAACAAAAGCTGAACGTACAAATGTCGTCGTTCTGTGGCGATTCAGCTTCGTCATTGCTGTCTTCATCGTTGACGCTGTTGTCGGGGTCATCGGCATTCATGTCTCGATCCGACGCAGTCGTGTCTCGCAAGTTCTCGTCGATGACGTCATCGTCGTCGTAGTCGGCACGTCGCCTGTAGTCGTCGTCCGACATGCTCACGGAGGCCGCGCGAACTTCGCCGTCGTCCACCTCTCGTCCTCCGTCGCCGTCTCCACCGCCGCGGTCGTCGCTGCTCGGGGACGTCGTTCTACACCGGCCGCTGCCGTAATACCTCGGCGTCACTGCGCCGACTGCGAAATCCGGCTGCTGGAGCGGAGGTCGGGGCGCTCCGTATCTCGCCGCTGCCATTGCCGCCGCAGCAGCTCCCGGAAAGAACGGATAGCCGGCGAACGGCGACATGTAGTTCAAGGCGGCGGCGGCGGCAGCGGCGGCGGCGGCCGACGACGACGGCACCATCATCATAGCGCCCGGTGGAGCCTGCTGCTGCAGCTGATGAAGATGGAGTTGCTGCGGCTGGGTCAGAGCGAGCTGGCGACGAGCAGCGGCGTCGTCGCCCGAACTGATGTGAGCTCGCACATGCTGCTGCAGAACGAGCGCGTTGGTGAACTGCTTGTGGCACACTCGGCAGGCGTGAAGTGCACGCACGGGCGGCTTGGCACGGTGCACACCCATGTGAGTCTTGAGATTACCCTTGGTGGTGAACGCTCGTCCGCAGATCTTGCAGCGAAACGGCCTTTCTCCGGTGTGCGTGCGATAGTGCATCTGCAGAGCGCTCTTGCAGCTCAGCGTTCGCAGGCAGACGGCGCACTGGTTCGGGTCGGTCAGCTTCTTGTCGATGCTGCGCACCAGCTGCTCCATTTTGCTCGTCTCCGATGACTTCTGGACCTCCATGAACTGTTCGAGCGGATCCTCCGCCTTGCCGTTGCGCAGCGACGTCCCGCCTCGGCAGAAGTACATCGGCGGCGGTTCAAATCCGAATGGATGTGGAGGCGGCGGCGGAGGCGGCGGCGCAGGAAGGTGGACTGATGGTGGTCCTGGCGGCGACGACAGCGTCTGTGAACTGCCGCTGTCTGGTCGGTAGAGACCGGTAAAGGAAGCGGAGAACGGCGGCGGGTTGGA
>Ga0056115_1002098_pt1 | contig 10034 bp, 9 predicted proteins | sample WorMetOlspDAHAB1_FD_77007 | JGI IMG/M metagenome (GOLD analysis project Ga0056115, IMG submission 77007) | Marine gutless worms symbiont microbial communities from Max Planck institute for Marine Microbiology, Germany - Olavius sp. DAHAB.1 ...
AATGGGTGAAGGTTGAGGCCTCTATACTCATCAAATGTAATATGAAATGATGAAACTAAAAATTGATAATTATCGGAACTGTCATTAAAATTTCTATTGCCCATTCTGGTTAAGGTGCTCTTGTAAGCAGTGGCACTGCAGGTGTTACTGCTGGGCTTGAACGCAAGACTGAGGTGCGACCGACTCCAACTCAGTCTCAGCATAAAAAGGCCGAGTCAACACTTGGTTCTACTTTCGAGGAGGATGACTTGGTTGGGGTTATTCTAGTGCAGGTCAACCCTTATAAAAAGCACACACCGAAACAAATTGGATTTGGAGTGAGCTAATATAACGTCTAGATTGACCGACAGAATAGGTGATTCCTTGCTTCTATGAAGGTGGCTTGAAACATGGCAGATACCGTCTGTCCTGTTATAATACGTTGGCTGAGGGTGTTGTGAACTCATTGGAGCTCAAAGACCTGAATACTCATACTCGCTTGTGACTTGTGAAGCTTTTACAGATTCCCTAGCTGCAATGAGCTTAGGTGTATATCTCTGGGCCACTTTTCATGGTGCCCAAGTTTGTAAAACTGCTAACTGTGCAGAATCGTGGTCTCCACACTGAGCGGCATATGACACAACACCAGCAATCTATCGCACATGGTCAACTCCTTGTATGGGTTGTTATCCATGAATCAGCAGCAGCGACTGAAGCTGCAAACTTTCAGCTTTTCTGTGAGAATAGCCACATGACATTTAGGGTGTCACACGGCACTTCTCATAGCTGGGGCAAACACACAGTTACAGGTAACGACATGAGAAAAATTAGGCAAAATTAAACAGTGAAATTGCACTTTATTTACACTATTGGGTTCCCATTGTGTCCTTTGAAGCTTGAGGCAACTCTGCTTTACCAATCTTTTGAGGCTTGCAGAAGCCTAATGAAATTCTTATAATCTCAGCAGTTAATTTGTGGCAGCACATTGGACCCAAATTTTGGTCTCCATGCAGGATGGGGTGTAGAGTCGACCAATGACAACATCATCCTCCCTTAAGAAAAGGTAATGGTAACTGAAAAGTCTCTTGCATCTGTCAGAGAAGCCCTATACCTGTGCATATAGCCAAATTAGCTGCTGATTTTTTTCTGCTAAGTATGTGCCAACAGCTTCTGTAGTCCATGCAAAATTTTGGAAGAACTTGGCTGATAGGTCCATTTTTTGGGTAAATGCAAATATAGCATCCTAGATAGGGTCCTTGTTGATGTACTAGTAATTTGTGTAGACAACTTGTATTGTTAGCTTGCCTTTCGACAGTACTAAAATATCTGTGTTCTAACAGGTTACATTTATTTCATACTGTTCTTGCTGTAAACGAAAACTACTCTGTGACCCTCATACAGTAACAACATTTTGGTTATGTGTAGGCTCACGGCGGTAAAAAATCTGTTGGTTATGATCATCCGACAGTTTCTGGGGACAAGAAAGGTCAGTATGCTAATTACCGGTGACTACTAATTGCTTTGCTTATCTGCATTTGTAATGTAATTATAGATGTTAAACTGTGACTATTCTAGTTATCAGTTTGCATATGGACACATGATATGATTTGATATAATGTGTTTGTAGATACATCTTTCCCTTTACCAGATGCATACAGTCCAAAGTATGTAGAGGCAGCTTGGTATTCTTGGTGGGAAAAACAAGGCTTTTTCAGTCCTGAATATAAAGAAGATTTTCCAGTAAGTTAGCCATGTACTTAACCGTAGACTGACAGCAACTTGGCTCAGTATTGTACAGGCGAGTCTTATCATCTGCATTATTTGTTGTTTTTTAAGAGCCTGCGTACTCACTCAGTACTACGATAATACAGTTAAAATACTATTCCAAGAAGTATAATGTAATTTCATTATTGTTATTAGGGTCTTCCTTTGACATCTCAGATCTTTAGTATATTTAACTATAAATTATTTTATAGTTTTTCTCAGCCACACATCAAGGCAGCTTTGTTGATTATGTGTTTGCTTCAGTTGAGTTGTTGTTTACTCTACCACCATTTTGTTTCATATTATTAATCAGTTTTGTGCAAAACTGTGAAAGCACAAAAACGATTGAAACTGTGTTGCATTGAGAGTCCGCCGCAGAACTCAGTTGTTTAAATGACAGACTTTACATGACTTGATATGTTTTTAGGCAAGGCGGAAGAAGTCGCACGGAAGATTTGTAATGTGTCTTCCTCCTCCAAATGTTACTGGCCAATTGCATCTTGGCCACGCTGTTGGCGCAGCTGTTGAAGACGCACTTGTGCGATGGTATGCTGTGTGTAGTTCTTGATAGCATATGCAGATGCAGATGGACATATATTGTATAAAGTGCTACAACAGGTTTTTTGGTCACGTAGTTTAAATGGTGGATTTACTGTCACTAATCCATTGTAATTAAAGGGTTGACCTTTTAATTTAGTACACATTTTGTTCTTTCTGTTGTGCTATTCTTCTGTTCTCTTTGCTGTTGCATGAATTTTAAAAGAATCACATGACTATATACTGTCTCAGCTAATGCTATGTTTATACCCCTGCACCTATTTTAAAATGACGTCACCAGTTAAAAAATTTTTCAAGTGCAAATGATTATATAGGGTGGCCCAAAACACTGGCACACTTTTTTGTACGCTTTAATACAAATACTGACCAATTTTCAAACTTATTATACTGTCTGAATCAGGAGAACATTTGTAATAATACTGTCACTAGATATCCAACCACACCTCAAGTATGTCGCTACACTACCTTGTGAAATGTCAGTGTCTTCAAAGCAACAATTGAAAACAAGATTACTTCTGTAACAACACATTTTAAGAAATTAACAGCAGGAAACAACGTGTTTATTGTCTTAGTTGTTATCTAAAGTAACTGTCGCATTCTGCAGTTATTACATCAAATCTTTAATGTTTCTGCCTTCCTGCTGTGCGACACACTATTAAAATGTTTTTACAGAAGTCATCTGGTTTTCAATTGATGCTTTTCAAACACTCACCTTTCACAAGGTAGTATAGCAACACACTTGAGGTGTGATGGGATCTTTAATGATAGTATTATTACAAATTTTCTTCTGATTCTGGCAGTTAAATAAGTTTGAAAATCCGTCAATATTTGATGAAGTTAAGGCGTACAAAACAGAGTGTGCCAGTTTTTTGGGCCACCCTGTACATTCAATGAAGTACATAGGAAATTACAAACATCTTTGTTATTATCATAAGTGTTGCTCTTGATTATTGTTGTATGTACAACTTTAAGCTGTGGTAACTTGCTGTCTGATGCATATCTCTGTTTGCCTTTCAATTGCATAGATTTGTTTTTTGTTTAAATTTTATATCTAAATGCTTTAATGTTGGTTTGGTGATGGGCTCTGATTGTATACTGCCTTTTGAGGAACTGTGTTTAAGCATACTTTCTTTATTAGGAGATCTGTGCTCTGGTATTTGGAATTTTGTTCTACTAAATTTCGCTGGCACTCTACTCTCAAAGGTTGCTCCGTCAGCCATTACTTTTGTACAGGCATAGATTAAAAACTGAGAAAATCTGGTTTTGAGCCTCTCTGTGAAGTATTAATGTTTTTTGGAAGTCATCTGGCAAAATAATGCACTACAGAAGGTACTTCATGGTCATTAGGTGTCATTGTGTTGTCACTGTAGTAATCATGTAGGCCTATGTAATTTAAACTGTACTTTGCACTGTGCTGCAAAAGTGGTGTTTATGGTATTGATGGTTTAGCCTACGGCCTGTAGGCTGTATGCCCACTCTGTCTGTGACATGAACAGCGCCACTGCAGCTGCAGCATGTGGCTTGTGGTGCTATACAAGTGTTATATTCCTTTTCCTTTAGTTGGAATAGTTGTTGTTAGCGGAGTGTAGCATGTGTTGTTGTTTTTGACTAGGCATCGAATGTGCGGTCATACCACATTATGGGTTCCAGGTGTTGATCACGCTGGCATTGCAACCCAGACGGTTGTTGAGCGGAAGCTCTGGCATGAGCAGAAGCTATCTCGCCACGATATCGGTCGGAAGCGTTTTACAGCGGAAATCAACAAATGGAAAGACGAGTGCGTGCACATTCGTTGGGTTTTGCCATGTTTAGCATATCTTACGTGATATTTCGCTTTGGCTTAAATTAATTGTTTTTATCAAGACCAGACTCGCATTGTAAGCGTCCTGTATACAGATAATTAAAAGTCACGGATGCATTCTGTTTCTCACCAAAAAGTGTGCTTTGCTTTTAAAGACATTTGTCTGTTTTAAGTTTTTGTTCTCAGAAAAGCTATTCTCAACTTGCATGTGTATGTGCTAATGTCTGCATTCTGGTGTCATCTCTCCACTATTGTGTACTGTGCTTTAGTGATTTAGTCTCTTCTTTTGAAATTGTTCATTGTTTCACGTTTATTTTGTAAAGAACATGCTTAGTTTTTTGGGACAGGTCACATATTCCAGTGGTTTTATACTTTGCACTTTCAACTTTGTCCACGAATATTTTGACACTATAGGTTGGGCTATGTATGTAGCTTGTAAAAATCGTGTGGAACATTTAACTCTACGCAGTCACTTATTCATTTGATTCAAGTGCGCAGTAATCGAGTTCTTTTATTTGTAGGAAAGTTGCACAGATTTTTGACCAAATGAAACGGCTTGGCATGTCCGTTGATTGGACCCGAGCATGCTTTACGCTGGATGAGGTCTGTATTGCTGGTGTAGAATATGTAAAAAATAAATGATAATCAGAAATGATCTTAATTTTTACAGATATGTATTCTAAACAAAGCCAAACAATAATCAATTTCCTATTAAATTAACGTTGTGCCCTTGTTTACATTATACCATTGTCGTGTTTTTATTGACTGTATTCAGTTATATCAATGCTTTATTTGTGACAACTGAGTAAGTGTGGATACTGCCATGTTGATCCCTGCAATTTCTTGTGTTGCTATTCTTGTATGTTTTTATGGATAATAAAATAAAATTAAATTAAATGAATTGAAGCATCTATACTGAGACCAGCTCTGTCAATTCAGCTACTCAGGCTTATTTTGCTGAAAATTCAGGAAATACGATTAAAAATTTGCAACATCCTGGTAGTGTTATGTTGTAACAGGTTCTTATCTCGTTTTGTTTTCAAGGTAAATGGAGTTTTTGCTTTGGAGTGCTGTATTTTTATATTCCGTCTGTGTTTTGACATTTTGTTAAGGCGATGTTATCAGAAATTGGCAAAAAAAACAGGTATCAGACAACTTGGATAGTTTGGCTACCATGGAGTTGAAGATATGTTCAGCCATTTTTGCACAGCATATATGTATGCTATATGTTATAATGTGATAACGACATAGATTTCATGTTTTGCTCCCTATAGAAACGGAGTCGTGCAGTAAACGAGGCTTTTATTCGTCTATTTGACAGCGGAGCAATATACCGAAGTAAATATCTCGTTAATTGGTCTTGTACTTTGCGGTCTGCAATATCAGATATTGAGGTTTGTTGTACTTATTGTTACAATTATGTTATTATGTTGTGTATTTGATTCTGTCGTTTGCCTTCACTATAGTCTAATAATCCATATTATAGAGAGGAAGTGAAAAAATTGTACTATTTGTCAATGTTATATGTAAAACCACTCTGTTTTAAGTGCAGTCTGATAGTAGTGGTGATGATTCATCAGTGTTGTGTATTGAGCTGAATAGATAGAGCCATAGTTAAATGTTGACCAGCATTTGCTTCAGTACGATGTGATTACTGTGATATTTATTGCTGTATTGATCATTTACGAACACTTGATTGCTGATAAACCTATGGTGTGGCTGTAGGTAGAAAGCATGCCAGTTACTGGTCGAACATACATTGAAGTTCCAGGATACGATAATGAAATCCTTTTTGGTGTCATGTCTTCATTTGCTTATCCTGTTGATGGTTCAAGTAAGTCTCATTGATATTGCTTTCGCTTTCTGGTTGTGTTTGTCAAGAATTGGTGAAGTCCAGAACTTGTTCAGTAATCCAAATTTTATTCGCTCCTGTTTAGTGATATACTTTAGACATTAATTCTCGGATAATGAAGTAAGCAAATGTATTTGCATAATATACACCATGTCTAAAAAACTGGACTGAGAAAATTGGTGGTAATTCGGTCAAATCTTAACCGAATTTCAATTTTTTTCACTGTTACCATTTTCACCACACCTTAAATCTGTAGCTGCCGCCATACTCAAAAGTTTTAAACAAATGGAAATATTATTGATTGAATTTGAAAAAAATGTTTACACTCATGCAGCTTATGCTTAAGTGCCCCCCCCCCTTCGCTTGCATACATGCTGCTTAATTTTTCCAGATCTATGACTATACAGCTCAAACCTAACATAAATGGATAACATTATTTGGGGCATAATCCCGCAGCGTGTATACCAGTTGCATGTTCACGTTGTTGACCAGCTTGAACCTGACGAGTTTTTATTATATTCACCATGCAATTTGTGTCAATTTCTGAAGTTTTGTTTCCACAAGGTATAGCAGCTACAGATTTGAGGTATGGTGAAATTTGCTATGTAAGTTTTTTAAATGTCATTATGTTTATTGCAGTTTAAAAAATCGCAAAATGATTAAGATTTGACCAAGTTATCACCAGATTTCCCAGTACAGTTTATTTTAGAGACAGTGTATATTTACTTTTCTTTTGCTAACACAGGTCCTTGGTGCAGGTCCAACTGCAACTGAGACCATGTACTGTTTCTCATTGTCATGAACTGCTCTTACCATCATTTATTTCATTTGCAAATCAGTTCAGCATTATCAGCATTACAAACAAGTTATCAGCGGTCAAACGGAAACAAAAGTGAGACGTTGACATATCCTGAATGGTGGTGTACTGTCCCATCCCCAGTCAGCTGCTACTGCCAGATAGTTGTCAGGGCTTCTCTGAAGTCTGGAGGACCTGACGCAATGTGACAGTGCCACCCTGATAAAGATCATTATGTATCGCATAAATAAATAATAAAATAATAAAACAACAATTTATCGGGCGCAGTAACATCAGTAGAGTCACTACATGGGCACCATACAATGTTCTTTGCGTACACTCTGGAAGCATAGCCTAGAAGCCATTGTGACTGTATTCCATGAGGTCCAATTAAGGGCAAGGTTCAAAGCACCAGAAGCCGGAAGGTTGACATCAGTATGCAGACTTGGTGTAGCCATCTCATGTAGCATCTACTGCGCTGGCCAGGTTGAGGAGGAGTGTCGTCACTTGCGGCACTACAAGCTAAAAGAACAGAAGTCACAGGAACTGCTGGCTGAAGGTATGAAACATGTCCAAGCAGACTGCGATAAAAAATTAATAAAACGACAATTTATAAGGTGCAGTAAATGGCTAGAGTGCCGTACAAGGGTGCCGTACAATGATAAAGATTGGCCTGTTAATTTCATTCGCGTTGTCATGAACCTACTGTTTCGGTGTGTTAGACGATGAGGTTGTCGTAGCAACGACGCGCCTGGAGACGATGCTGGGAGATGTTGCAGTGGCTGTGCATCCCGATGACCCGCGATACACGCATCTGCATGGCCGCCACCTGCGACATCCTTTGTGCCAGTCTCGACTTCTGCCGGTTGTAGCCGATGCCAGTGTCGACATGAACCTTGGCACAGGTGTGTCAGCATTCACACAACCCATGTATGATGACTCACTGGTTAGGGCATTGGACTTGCGATTGGAGATTGCTGGTTCAAATGCCAGCCTCTGTGCTGTCGAGTGCGATGTTAGGCAAGTCATTCGCACACACATGCCTGTCACTAAGCAGTACAATTGCTGCCAGCGTAAGCTTGGGAGTAAACAGGCACACCGTGCAACACTCTGTGTCCATGTTTTGCAGCTTCATCTGGTGTCTGGCTGAAGACCATAGAATTCGAGGTAATCATCGCCCTATGTGCTAAGTAGCTCGGTTAAGACTTTGCTACTGTTTGAAGACTTATAATAATAATGACACAAAATTTATAAAGTGCCGTAATGCCGCTAGGTGCCTACAGAGGCGCTGGCGGAACAAGTAAGTTGAGCAGTTAACAGAAAGCAGTAGAAAACAGATGAGTTTTAAGTCTGGATTTGAAAGCAGAGAGAAAGAGAGAGAGAGAGAGTCACAGTTTAACACAGCAGGTGGCAGTGAGTTCCAAGTCAGAGGCACAATACTGATACCCTTAATTGATGGAGTGGATGTACAGAGTATCGCATAAAATTTGCTATTCATTCTATTTATATTTTGTGTATGTACTATTTACTTTGTACATGAAGTCGCAAGAATATTTACAGTTCACTGAATTGCAGTGACCACGTCCTTGATGATTTTCAAAGACAAAACTGTACCAGAATAACTGAGCTGTTAAGGATGTTCCACATTTTTTGCGCCACCCATTGTATGAAAAGTGAAATAGACTAAACGTGGTTTAAGTGTAACAAGCAGTAGAAAGTTTATTTTTGCACTAAATGAATGATAGATTCATTTTGTCTCGTGTCTTGTTATTAAATTTTGCTAGTGTTGGTTGAGTACTTTGGACCTGCGCAGTGGAGCACACAAGCAAGCTGTGTTGGAGCATATCTTGCTGATGAACACTGATGACCTCATGCCACCCACAGAATGACAGATGACTGCAGTAGTAGTAGTAGTAGTAGTCAGTTATATATCACAGTGTCTATGAAAATTTTCTGCTGCATTAGACATCCCAGCATGTCCTGAGCCAGAAATAGGGAGCACTGTTCAAAGGATCATCATACCTGTACATTTTATTCATGCATTTGCTTTTTCATCCCAGTAGGTTTTCTGTCGTCATGACTTAATGATTGCACTTTTGTTTAGGAGCGGTGAAGGTGACACCTGCACACAGTCACACCGACTTTGAACTGTCTCAGCGACACGACCTTCCACTGCTAAACATAATCGATGATGACGGCCGCCTCATCAACGTCCCACAGTCTTTTCTGGTAGATGGTTATTATGGTTGTGGAATTAAACATTTATCTTCACAATGGGTGCTGCAGTCTGTTGCTTAGATATTATTTACACTGTGTAACTTAAACCTGTGGTTGGCTTTCTTTAGAGAAGATCTGTTAGTACAAAAACAACACTCTTGTTTACAGCTGTTATCTGGAACACCTGAGAAAGATTTGCTTTCAGACTAATTCTCTCTTTGCTTACATACAAGTGTGACTGTGTGTGGTCTCCGCTCATCCGTGACCTGTGTATCACCTTTATTGTCTTATCGTCGTCGTTATCATCATCATCGTCGTCAGCTCCTCTTAAAATAAGTTCTCCTAGGGACATAGTAAACCTTGAAACAATTGAAATAGAAACAAGAGCAAAATTGAATAGAAAAATTAGAATAAAGCAGAGTTTTGTCATTCTTTATTAGACTGTTGACTTTGTGGATTGAGTAGCATGAGAGTATTTTGTTGAATTTTCGTGTATCTTTTTCCGAGTTTAATTTCAATATTATGTTATGGCATGCAGGGCGTAAAAAGATTTGATGCTCGAAAAGCTGTCGAGGCCGCACTGAGGGAAGCGGGATTATATCGTGGAGGTGTCGACCGTGAAATGGTGTTGCCAGTCTGCAGGTGCGTTTTTGCATTTTCTCAGCAGCTGTTTTTAAACATTAATAATTTCGGTGATTGCTATGTTATTTTAATCATGTTGCTGTGTTATTGTAATCATGTTTCAGTCTTTTGTATAGTTACGTATGTTTTAGCAAGTATATCCATTTATATAGAGATGACTTTTTGATGGTTTGTTACAGTCGATCTGGTGACGTAATTGAATATCTGATGAAAGATCAGTGGTTTGTCAGCGTCCGTGAAATGGCTGACGATGCTATTGAGGTTATTGTTATCTTACAGCATAGTTCTTGGTGTCACTTATTGATGTTTCTGTGCTACTGTGTATAGTTTAATATTGATTGTATGTAAATAACTTGTTGTCATGGATTCAGATGAAATCTTGTTTCCGATTGCACAAAGTTAACATTTTGACTGATGAGTAATTG
>Ga0056115_1002099_pt1 | contig 10028 bp, 5 predicted proteins | sample WorMetOlspDAHAB1_FD_77007 | JGI IMG/M metagenome (GOLD analysis project Ga0056115, IMG submission 77007) | Marine gutless worms symbiont microbial communities from Max Planck institute for Marine Microbiology, Germany - Olavius sp. DAHAB.1 ...
CAATAATACTCGGTGACTGTCTGTCAACCTGCACTGAAAAAAGTAAAAACTGCAGTTCACCAGTTTAGCACTAAAGTGTCAAAGTCTGTTTGCAGTTTGCAGTTGCACTACGACTTATTCAGACTTCATAAGGTTAGCATTGTGCTTCATAAATATTAACTTTTTCGCATTAGCGAGCAGTCGTGCTTAATGCACAGTAATAACTCCCGGTAACTGATTCTATGGGTGAACTAACTGCCAAAAAGGACCAATCACTATCTGGTTGAGATATCTGGTTCTTGGTACCATTTTGGCCGGAACCGGATATTAAAACTGGCCGGATATCCGGCCAACCGGATATCCAGTACATCCCTATTTGTAACTGACTTGATCACCGATTGTAATTATCTGCAACAATTAGTTAGTATGTGTGCAGTTTCCTTTGTCATTAAAACATCAATGCTGCAGTCACTGTTTTTTTTCTAATTGCGATTGAAACTACTGTTTGCACAGAATTAACACTGGCTGCCAATGTGGTCCAGCATGTGTGTGCTACACCATGCATATAGCAACTTGCTGAACATGGTTTTTGGCACTCGTGCTTAAATGCACTCCAAACTTGTGAAATCAGTCCATTTGTCCTAAAAATGATCTGCTGCTAAAGAATTATGGCATGAAGATTTTGTTGACTGCTAACGTTTGGTATCATAAAATTACTTCTATAATGTGTAATTTAAAAAAACACATTACACATTACATGTATAGTGTGTGGGACATAAGCTGAACACATTCAGGATAATGCAAATGCTACAGCAGCAAACTCCTATCCAAACACTGGCCATGATGCTGCAATAAACACATTACTAATGTGAGCCTATTTCACCATAGTTCATTAGTAGATTTCTAACCATACAGACAACATTTTCTAATAGTGTGGTATGTTTCAAATTTAAAATGATCAAGTTAAGTTCAAAGTAGTCACATTTTACTGATTTTGTGAATGTTTTTGTCTGATAGTTAAATTTCCACCTTTTCACAATTTGTGCCTTCTCGACATATTTTACGCAAAACAGCTTAATTAAACTTCGATACATGAAGCTGATGAGCTTAATCGCTTGTGTGCAACTGAAATGTTTCCTCGGGATTGTATGATTATACAGACTGGGGAAGTAGGCTCAACTAAAAACAGTAACAGAAGAAATGTCAAGGTACAAAATGTTAACAGTTTACACAAATTTCTATAAAACAGAATGTCAATAGCAGCCAATTTGCACATTACAGCGATATCCGTTTATAAACACAGTAACATATATCACAGTTTACTAGTAGTTAACTAGTTTTTTTCTCTCCATATGTTCACTTTTTCATTTTGTGTCTTAATATGGTTGCGGTCTGCCAACCATACAATAAACGAATATTGTATTGTAATATTACACTTCAAACGACAAACACAACGTTTTAAGAGGCGATTCATGTGTTTAATAAGATCGATATAACAATAAAGGTCAAAATAGCTGGGAAAATGCAGTGAAAATTGTAATTGCCAATTTTCTGTGGGAAGAAAAATCACAGACTTTTGCTTTCTCCCTGACTGTTCCCTGACCGTTTTTGAATTCCCGGATCAACCCAGTTTTCCATAAAATGTCACAACTCGGAAATTGGAGATAAAAATACAATGAAACAGTTCAACATTCACGTCGCTGCCATCACAGTTCGCACTAGTCTAAACGGTGGCCGATGCCAGCTTCCTGCGAGTGCGCTGTATGAACGCCATTCCGTGCACACGCATGTGGGAACGCAGCAGTGGTTTTGACAGAAAGACTCGATAGCAAACTGTGCATTCGCCGGGACCGTCGTCATCATCATCGTTGCTGGGTTTCGTCGGTGTCACAACCTTACTCGTGCTGTCCTTCGACCCACCGCTCAACACCAGTGAACTGCCGCTCGACATTTCTGACGGTGACCGCTCGTCGGCTGTTACAGTCTCCGATGAGCTGCTACATCGTGACGCCATTCCATTTTCTCGGATGTACGCGTCGATGTCGCAGTTGAGCCTGTGAACAATGCGAAGATGGCGATAGAGTGCTGGCGCGACGGTGAATGATGCCGCACACTCCTTGCACTGAACAGCACCGGACACTGCGGGACTGTGTTCAGCTGCGTGGGCCACAAACACAGCTCGGTCTTCCGCCGAAAAGGGACACCGCGAGCACCGATAGTGGACCAGTTCGCCAGCGACGAAGAGACGCTTGACCGGCTCGATGTTGGAAGCTGGACTGGCGAGCACTTGGTCTCTGCTGTTCTGCGGCGACTCTCCCGCATCCACAACTGGTGGTGCCGCCGCCCGTGCCATGTTGGCAGCCGCCTTTCGAGGGACACTGTGCACACTCTGGAGGTGTTTCGTGAGCAGGCCTTGCACCGCAAAACCAGCCGCTCCGTCCTCGCACAGCGCGCAAACGTACGCGTGCGTGGACTCGGTCTTTCCGCAGTGTCGTGTCTGAATGTGTCGCTTCAGTTGGTTGGTGGTGGCAAAGCCATCTGCACACAAGTAACACATGTGCCAGTCGGGAGAGCCGTGCACCGTTCTGACGTGCCGATCCAGAGATGAAACATTATCGAACGTCTGGGAACACCGCGTGCAACTTCGCTGCTTTGGCGATGGAACCTGACACATCCACAGCAACCATTAACCACTACACACGGAGTGGTAACTTCTCAGATAGAACAAACGTTTTTCGGGCAAATTTTCTGCAAAAGAAACAAAAATAATCGTAGTTTAATGATTGTCAGCAATATACAAATTTTCAATGACAAGTTAAAATCCCATCCCATAACATTTTCCTTTGTTTTCACACAGGAATTTTTCCGACTCTTGACTAATTACTCTTTCGACTGTTTCCAGATCTGCCAGAAAAAAAGTGGCAACCTTGCACACAATATCATGCTTCTTCTCCAAACAGGCATATAGACGCCCTATTTCTCCATGCACCTGTTCTGCTTTATCTTCCATTTCTTGCCCTCATACATCTGGAGAACTTTTCCTTAAATCCAGCTCAGTGACTAAATGTTTGTTGCATGCATGGAAGGCCTATGTCCAAAAAATTATGCACCATAATTTACAGCAGAATTCATTTACCAAAATGTTCTTTTAAAACGGGAAGGTCACAGTCAGCTGTGTGATGCAAAATGTAGCGGAATTGGAGGAGGCGGGCATTATAAAGGTTGATCAAGTTTTATGGCAGTATTACGTCAAAAGCGCAATACACTTCAAATCAATAACTGTACAATCTGACAACATAGACTACAATGTTCAAATCTACGTATTACATACTCACAAACAATATGGAAACAATCCATCCATATCACTATTTCATATATGTACAAGGTGTGGCAGAAAAAAAACACCAACAATACGTTTAATGCACAGTAAGTAACATTTTCTGGAGTTCTCCGCATTCTTATTCACTGCATCCCTTATAAATAACTACCCAAGCTTTTTGTCGACAAAAATGCTGCAAGTTTTCCGAGTGTATTTTCCTTGCACAACCTCTCTAGGTGTTGTTTTATCACTCGCACCAAACAATGAGAAAAGCAAAGGAACCTGCTGTGAAGGATCAGTGGTTTCTGCAGCTTCGCGCTTGCTTTTGGCCTTTTTCGACACAAGAAACTTGTGCTTTGCTTGGTGTCGCTTGTATGCAGCTCTGCAACTAAACTTCACTTGACATGACGCACACTCCAGCACTTCTATTGAAGACGTGCTCGGAGGAGTTTTCGACGTAGGTGACTGATCTGCAGCATCGACTGATGGTGAAGTTGCAGCTGCTGTTGACGGTGGCATGTTCTTGTCTGTGTCTAACTGTTTATCGGAACTAGACCGGCTGTTAACTGCTAACGGCAAACAGTTCATCACCAACTCGAGGTAATTAATGTGGTTCGCCGATACATGTTTGAATAGGTCTTCATGGTTCGCGTGAGCTTTGCCACAAACCTCGCATGTGGATGCCGGCAGAATTTCATCGCAATGGAACGAACGCATATGATCGACAACAACAGCGCGGTCATCTGCCGGCATTGCACAGACCGGGCAGTGAAAAACTGGCGAGCCTGGCGTGGTGAGGTGCTCCAACACATGCGTTTGCATCTGAACTTCACTGCTACCCTTAAACACCGTATCGCACGATGGACACTTCCGAAGTATGTCCTTCTGTGGCTCGTGACCCGTGCTTTCCGAATGCCGTGCAGCAACAGTCTCGTTCGAAAATGCTTTCGGACAAGACCTGCACTTGTAGTAGATAGTGGCGTGGGCCGTGGCAAAATGGTCGGCCATTTTCGACAGATCATTGTCAGTGAAGACAAAATTGCAACGGGGACAGTTTGACAAGTACGAAGATGACGACGGGATGAGATGGAAACAATGACGGTGCAAGTGCGCTTTGAAGACTGCGAGCGCTTTGGCTCGGTCGAGCGACGCAGGTTTATCGAAGATGATACCACACTGCGGACAGACAAACGGAGGGCGGTTTTCATGCAGTCGCAAATGCGCACGAAAACTGCATGAAGTTGGCAGCATCAGCTCACACTTTGTGCACCGCATCGACTGCTTAGCATCACCATTCCCTGAGAAGTGTGCCGCCAGCAAGCATCGCTTCTCACAATCAGCCTCACACTCCGGACACTTGGTTCGGTCATACGACAGAGCTCGAGAAAATTCCTCGGATTTTACTCGCAGCAAGTCACTGACTTTAAGTTTGTTCTGCAACGGCTTCCGCTTGTCACCTTTTCGTCCCATGTCTGCAGCACATCCTCGTTTCGAGACACCGTTCATCACTACGACAGCACGGCCATCAGTTGCAGCGTGTTCACATGTTCCAGGCTGTTTCCTTTCACCTTCATTTTCCACTCCTTCCACGTCAACATATTCCTCCTCGACTTGGGCCTCTGCAGACACACGCTGACAATCGGAGTTGGGATCACCACTCATCGTAACAGGAGACTGACTGTTCGTGGTTTCTGAACTTGCCAAATCTTCACTCCCTGCGGCACTCGTTTCTCGGTTCCGCGCTTCCAGACACATCCGATACTCAGGTGTGTCCAAATCCAGCGCCGAAATGACAACCAAATCACGAGGGACGTGTACGCCGGGACGGACGTAATGAGACCGATAGAAACACTCGTACATGCACGGGTTGCAAAACGTCCGTGGCCATTTTTCCAGTCTGCAGCTGCAGTGGAAAGTCAGGAGCATCGAACGGCGACTCATGTGATCCATCAATCCAGGTTTTGTCGCAAACTCATCTCCGCAACCCTGACAGACATGTCTAGACCGCTTCGGCATGAACAGTTCGGGTGGAGGTTCACTTTGCCCGACGTATTTGTCCAACACACTTTTCCCGATGATCGATTTCAGCTTTGCCATTGCAGAGGAGTCTGCTGATCGACGTCTCAGTGGCAAACAAACTACTGAACCCGACGGAAACAAAGGAACCGACGACGTTTGACTTGAGTGGACCATTCTCGCTGCGGATGTGGACAGCGGCTGACTAACGACGACGGCAAGAGGAGCGCTAGATGTCGACATCATCGCACGTCTGGCTGTGGGTAACTGTACGATGTTGGGCACAGCAGTCGGATGTCGTGGTGCAATAAAATGCAGTGGCCCACTGCCACCACGAGGGAGCAACACAACAGGTCGGTTATGAATCATCCGACCATGACCACTGTTCACACTGCTAATATTCACCATCCGAGGACGTCCACGCCTCCTCGCATGGTTATTGCTCATGCTGGATGGCACTGTACTGCTCCATACAGAAACCGGGACTGGATATGGTACGTGGCCAGAACTGCTAGGAACAATACTGCCTAGCAGTGTTCCAGTCTGGTTCAACAGAGCGCGGTCGTAGCCACTGTCAAGCTTCTCCTGCTTAACGGCAGGTTCCAGCTCAGTGGCCGAGCCATCAAATAGCCGTTTTGCGGATCGCCACATCAGTCCAAAACCAGACATCTAGACACTTTTGCTGTTGCTGTCTCTACATACTAAATGTAACAAAACATCATATGCATCAGATTATGCTAATCATTGTTGAGAATCAGTTTGAATATGAAAGAGTGGAATAGCAACATAAGAGAAATGCTGTAAATGGAGAGAAATGCAGTTATTCAATCACTTCCAAAGAATGGATAGTTCAAGGAAGTGAAAGGTGCAAAGTCTGATGAAAGGTGAATGTATGAAGAAAATAATGATGCTATCAGCTGATGTTGTCCAGTCATTAAATTACAGAGGAACTATGGCGACTGCAAAACTGTTAACTGTAATTCGGAAAATAACTGCATACCAACATTTGACGTATTTTGCGAGTGGCAAATATCACAAACAGTTATGAAAGACCAATTTCAGCAGCATTCAACTGACAAAATGCAAACTTTTGCATGCAAATATACTGACTAACTGATAGTAATTTTTAGCTCAAATGCATAAACTAAGATGCCAGCAGCAATCTCTGCACTTAGAGTGCATGTTATTAGCTTAAGCCAAGTGGCATTACTACAGTGTTAACTTAGAACTTTATTTTACAAATGTAACTGTTTGCAGCATAAGTGCTTGCGATCTTTTTGCAATGTCTATCAAATAAATAAGCACTCCATATATTCCTAACCTCACTTAACAGGAACGTCAGGAAGGGGAATGCTCGAGTAAAATGTGGCATACATCCCAGCCTCAAAATCTGCCACAGTGAGTATTCAGTCTCTGTGGTATGCACTCATCAGCTAGATAGGCTACGGAAAAAACTGCAAAAAAGTGAACGATTCTGTACTTTTTTTTTGCACGATCTATTTGTCAGTTTTTGGTGATATCAGCATTCTTTACAGTTAGCTTTCAATTACTTGTGTAGGCCAACAGCAATGGGAACAACAAATTATGGGCTAAATCACTGTGTACTCAAGTCAGCTGACAGTACTTAATCAAGTCACTGAATCAGTATCTGTCAAATCAGCAGCAATTATGCAACCTACATTCACAGTACTAAAATTTCGTTTCAGCACACAGCGCCTACAGAACACTGTACACTGGAGCAAACACAAACAGTCTGTATGCAGGGCCTGCAGGCCAAGCCACGTGCGTGCAATGTGTATGCCTGCGCCTTGCCATACATCAGTCACGTGATCACCCAGGCATTGCAGCCTAGTGGGCGGGGCTACGTGGTCACGTGACCGCCGCCACTACTAGCAATCAATGGTGCAGGCACTGCATCTAACGCTCATTCCACCATATGTTAACAGTCAACGTGAAGGCCCAACTAAAGTAATAAACCTGTAACATGTGCACATAATGAATGAATATGTAATTAACTGCTAAAATTTACACATTACTGCACATAATTACAGCACCTTAGTGTTCATTCATTCATTGGCACTGTGATTACACTATCATAGAATGTGTAACATATTTTAACACATAAACAACGAACCAGCTAAAAAAAAAATAATCAACTTGGAACAGAACCACATTTGGATAGTCTTTGCTCGCCAAATCTACAACTACAGTGGTGTGCCAATCTACTGTCCATCCAAAGCCAAAATGGCATTCTGTCATGATCAGCCATTAAATAGATATCAGATAAACTGTCAAGATGTCACGAGAGAAATAACACTAAATGTTCGTACAAACTGCGATCAAATTGAGATCTATTACTCGACGGTTGACACTGCCTCTCAAGTCTGTTCCCAAACTGCTCAACGTTCCTGTCACTGGAAATCAAGTTTGGTTGTTTGCCACTTGACCAGATCTAATATTGACTCAAGCACCACGATGCTGTCACACACGAACACGCAACATCAATAATTGAAACACACTGTTTATAAGTCAAGCTTGCATCTCATATGCAACAGTTTATAAACACCAATACTGCTACTGTCAACAAAACAAAAGTTACTCAAAATTCCAACAAACAGCAGACGATTAGGATGGCATGATATGGTAACCAGACAATTCGCTGACAAACCAACTCGCGGTCAAGTCAAGTCGTAGACTGGTCAACTCACGGACTAGTAAACCCACTGAAATGTTTGATTTATACTTTGCAGTAAATAATCACTACAGATGTGCTTTGCGGTAGCTTTACACAATTGAACACTTTCAATAGTTGCCGTTGGTTGACGTTATGGCTGGGTTTAGGTTTAGTGTGCAAATATAGTCTTTCTGTGATTAAAAAAATTTGCTGTTGACCAGTCCACAACCTGACTGACCGCGAGTCGGTTTGTTGGCAAATCGTCCTATAAGCCATAATATACGCCACTCGACACAAGAACATTATGGTTGATCAAATGTGAACGAGACCACAAGAATCAACGTCTCCGCAGTCTGCACATCTCAATCGACAGTCACAGTCATCAGTCTGTCAGCAGTATTCTACAAGGTATGTTAGAGCACGACTATTATAATAAATAATAATAATAATAAACTGATTTTTATAGCGCCATAAGATCGTAACTTCAGAGGCACTGTATCTGCTATTTGGTAGTTGTCAGTTTAAATGCAAGTCAGTTGAAAGTGAGGAGCAGCGCTGGTGCGACGAGATCATTTGCGGTGCAGTACAGTGTCAGAAAAACATTTTCACTGGATAGCAGGAACGGACTGATCAGAATGGGATGTAGCACAGTCTGAAACGAGCTATTAAAAACTCCGAACAATACAAAGTCTGTCAAATCAGTTTTTATTTCTCAAACATGCATAAAATCTGCAAACTATTCCACTGTATACTGAATACCTAAGACTAATGACTACAACACAAAATGACTTATCATAAAAATAAACTGTGTCATATCACACAATGCAATCTCCAGTAAGCTTAATATTGTCTGCACTAAAAACCATATTACCTGTGCCTTCACACATAACAATCTTTGCTATAATAACCACGCCTCTTGCATAAATGGTGGGCATCAAAGAATATGCATTTTCAGCACACAAAGAAAACTAATATCAAAATGTCAAGACAATGTCATCTGATAACCAATAAACAAAGCTTGGAACTTTGTAACACATTCTTCTGATTCATATTTCTGCTCTGTCAAGTGCTAGGTATTAAAAATATCCCATGATCTCAAAAACTCACATTTCTGCATTTGTGGTAATAAATAAGGTTCTTTCACAATAAACTGCAGAAACAGTAATTAACAAAATACTATTACTGGACATAATGATTTACACCAGGGAGTTTAAAAGTAGGGAGGTTGCACAACCACAAAAAGTGTAATAAGTGGTTTCATAAGAAATCTCGCTTTGAACACATTCATATTCATCGACACTAGCGCCACCCGATGGCTGGAATAGTACACTAATAAGATTATGCAGGCATACGTTAGGATTTTATCAAAATACGCTCCAAAACATCTGATTTACGTTTATTCGAATGCTTATCGTAATTACCACGACTGAACATCAATTTCACACGTAAACAATCAATGTCAAAACCATACCGACCGCTAGGACTCTGAAAAGTTGTGTATAAAATGAGACTTGAGTAAAAAATGCGTTATTTTATAAATTGGGATTTGTGCTACCTCCCTACTTTTAAACTCCTCGATTTACACCATATATGCAGGGGCAGGAGCCAAAGTGCCATACGAGCCAATGCCTGTCTTTGCCCCTCCCCCCAACTTTTATGGCACAATTCTGTACTCGAGCTTGATTATGCTATGCCAGCAACTTGCCAGTCTTTAGTGGTCACTGCACCACTTTAACAACTGCATTATTGGCTTGGTACAGTTCACACTGCATAGGTCTATAGTTAAAGCTGTTTTCGTTAATTAGATGTAGGCTACAGTGTGAGCTCACTTATGTTTTGGTGTATGACGATTTTGCATCTAAAGGCGTATTTTGACTGTTCCCGGTTCGGTTTGGTTCGGTTCGGAACCGTAGTGATTTTGACGCGTCCGGTTCAGTGAACCGCAAACGCGTTTACGGTTCGGTTCGCGACCAAATTGAACCGAGCTCCTGAGCAGGTTCACTTCGGTTCAATATGGCGGAACGTGTTTCTATGCGAAGG
>Ga0056115_1002100_pt1 | contig 10025 bp, 7 predicted proteins | sample WorMetOlspDAHAB1_FD_77007 | JGI IMG/M metagenome (GOLD analysis project Ga0056115, IMG submission 77007) | Marine gutless worms symbiont microbial communities from Max Planck institute for Marine Microbiology, Germany - Olavius sp. DAHAB.1 ...
CATTATAGCTACGCTACTGACTTACACTTATTTGCATACACTAAAAAGTTGCAATAAAGCGCAGCTATGGCGAAATCGCGAGTCCAAACTTGGGATCATACGGTGTTGCCGTCATAGTAGGCTACTGAATACATGGCCGTAGCCACGTTGCGACAAGTTGCTTTCTTCCGGCTAATTTCCGCCTCCGACTTGGTCGTATTTTTGGGGAAGGTATGAGTATTAGGGGAAAGGCGAAGAAAGAGGAACAGAGGGGATTTTCTGTCACTGCCTTGTCGTTCTGTTGACCACGGCTATACGGTCCCAGAACCAGAATATACGTTGTCCGTTAACTGTAGGCTAACTGTCAGAGACGTTTTCCATATCTATACAGTAAACATACTAAAGATTTGTACACTAAACATAACCCCAACCCTCTCGAATTTTTATAGTACAGTGTAATTTACCCATTTCTGGTACCGAATCAGCCGAACTGGACGCGTTTGTTTAGACGCTGTTAAACCCGTTCACTGCACTTGGAGGAGTTGTAACAGGTTCCGTGCAGCAGTTTCTCACTTGTAACGAAATCATATTAAACATTTCCAGCGGCGAATTCGGAATGAGCGCCTTGGGTTTGTCTACCAGTAATTCCAACCAGGCTGTATGCCAGTCCTTCTCCTCCACCCCCCTTAAATCCTGATCCTTTTTTTACAAAACGTTTCTATTTGACTCTATTGTCTCTGCCTATACGACATTGCGCTGTGGTACAGATATAATTTGTCTTGTTATAATAAACTTGGGTCCTGTCACAATAAGTGCATAAAATCGTTTTTTTGGCTATAACCGCAGTTATAACCTAACCCAGCTTTTTTTAGAAACGGGCCTACCAAGTTTTGATACTGTTGTTCATAACAGTGCTTGTACTTTTATGCGTTCATGGCAGAACTGTGACAATAGTTTAACTGAGTATTTCAGTGCTCTTAATATTGCTTATTGACTGTTAGTTTAGTTCTCTTTCTTTTTAGTGTGTGTATGTGTGTGTGTGTTATCGGCCAAGCTGCCTGAGTTTAATAAATAAATAAATGATTTGTAACTAAATTTAGCAGTTTGTTTCAGTAGCTTGACACATCATCGAAAATCGCGGAATTCGCCCCCCACCCTCCTCCCCCAACTTCCGTTTCATTCCTGATTCGGCATGAAAAGAGGCGAAAAATTCGGTGCATGTGTTTATAATAATAATAATATAATAATAATAAATAATACTTTTGAACTAACACACAAGTGCCTACGCAACAACAACATCAAGTCTATTACAATTTGATCACTGTAAAACCATGACAGCCGGATAAAAGTTGAACGCTGCAACGTCAAGTCGACGAACAATTCCACGGTAAACGTTCAAAACTCTTTAAGTCAACCAGCAGCAGAAGAAGAGCAGAAATATTTGCTACCACATTCAAAAAATATTTATTATTTACTACCGTATTTAGTACCATAAAAATTTTTTAGCAATTACACGGCAACTTGATACGTTCAAGTGCTGGATTAGAAACGAGGCTGAAGAGACAGCAGCCTTGGGCCTGATATTTGACAGCCTCAGATTAAGTTTAAGCGACCTCTGCGACAATAGGGTGGGGATGTCTAGATGGCACGGGGATCGTGCATAAGTCCCACTCCGATAAATTTTACAGCCGACAGCCCCTCCCCCCAAATTATATCTTAATCTGGCACTGGATACGTTGGTCCTGTAAACCAGTCATGCGGCTAAAAAAAATCTTACAAAAACTACACGAAAAATGCGCAATAAGAGCATATACAGGCTTATGTACAAGGTGGCCCAAAAAAGTAAGCAACTTTCCAAATTATCATTAAATCGTGTTAACAACCGTTAACGAGGCTAGATTTTTTAATAAAATTTGAGTTTAAAAGATACACTGGAATATGATTAGTTGGCATTAAACATTCTATTCGTGACCTGTGTGAGGTCATCATCAATTAATATATAGTGTTTGAAGCTGCGACACGGGTATGATAAGTCTACATGACAAAATAGTAACTGAAAACCCGAAATAGATAACAGATAAAAATAAAACAATTATTACATGAATTTTGAACAAAAATTAATTTGGTTCAGAAGTGGAAACAACAGCTTACAAAGGCAAGATGACAAAAGAAGGAATGCTGACATCATCCCACGTTTTAGTGCAATTTCACACTGTGAGCACAATAATTAACGTCACAAATTAGGCCCCACATAGAATATCAAATACCAAGAGATAACATTATAGTTCTCGAGTGACAATTTAATTTGACGAAAAATCCATTCATACTGGCAAGCTATAATACGATTTACTGATGATTCTGTAGTGGCTTTTTTGGGGACAACCTGTACAATGTGCAAAATGCTAAAACACTACACCAATTACTCACCATTGTACATTAATACTTGCAATAAATAATACACGATGACTATACTAGTAACTCTGTAAACTACACAAACTAAAACGCATCTGTGGTCTTTGAACATTTTCATCAACGACAATGTTCGTTATGTCAGTGTACACCAACACAGATCGGTTAGATTACCAAACAAGTCTTTCTGATCAATCACTGTTGACAACAAAAACTGCACAGTATCTTCATAAAATACATGGGGTCACACCACGCCGCCATCTTGTAGAAATACTCACTGTAGACAAGAGCGAGCTAAAAAGCGAGCTAAAACGTGGAAATGCAAAACAGATCTATGGCACGGCAATTCGCGGACCGTGTATCACAGTTGGCGAAGTTCCGCTCACAACAGCTGGTGGGCGTGGTGACGTTTATGATGAAACGCTGCTACAGGAAACCGTTCCTACAATATGGCGACGGCAACTACCGGAGAAAGAGAATGACGTCACTGTCACCCCATGCAGTGGCAGATCAGATTTTTCAAAGGGCAGGAATGTATAAGCCCCATCGTCATTCATCAATGCACATGATGAACTACACACTTTTTACTAACAAAAATTATGAGGCCAACGTGGAGGGGGAGAGAAAGAGGATCGTCCCCACCACCACATCTTTGAATCCGCCAATGACCGCATGTATACACATTAACATTAGCAGAAAGCAACAGCAATGACGTGATCGCGTAAAACTGGTAAAAACGCCAACGTAGCAACCGGAAGGCGGTGCATAAAAATACAGCTTTCACAAACATACGATTCGCAGGAACGATTAAAAGGAGACTAGAGGTTAGGAATTAATGAAACGGTAAAAAGACATCGGAGAGCGCACGCGCGCGCGCGCGCACACACACACACACACACAGACAGCGAGTACAAACTGCATACTGTTCAAATGGCAATGAAAAAATCTTTGATCAGGTGGAATGACTGAATAAAACGCATCACTAAGACGTGCAGGGAAGCTGGCCGTTGCGTTCCTGGCGGCTGGGAAGTGGATTGTCTGCTGGCTGCAATGCGACCGTATGAGATAGCACGTGCGGACCGCTGGTAGACTGCACACACTGACGTATTTTGGACTTCAGAAAGGGGAGGCACAATCTCTTTCCCTCCTCTCCCCTCTCTTCCCTTCCCCTTAGAAGTTGCCCCACCCTTAAATCCAGCCGGGGAGTCTGTAGGCTCCCCCAAAAGCAAATGCACATCTGTATGACGAACTGTATACATCTACACACTTCTGTCCACCTAGGAAATCATAACTGCATATCTCGTGTCGACTTTTTTTCCCGATCAATCGATCGGTTGCAACGTTGCAGGCTACAGATTTCCCGAACGTCGCCACGGGTGTGACCTGATGGGAGGTCATCAAACTTTAATGCAGCAATGATGCACCAGGCGGCGCTGCGCCACCGAGACATTCGCTCCACTGGCGCTGCAGTGCTTCCTGCTGTGACGCGGCTGCCTGAAGCATCACCTAACCACAACGACAACCATTGTGATCACAATCGTAATCAACAGCTGATTTAGTGCACCTCCTACAGCTAGAATGATGACGCATTACACTGTCCAGTTTAATAGTGCGATCCCGGAGCTAACTACAGTAACCAGTCTGGAACAATAACGTTTTTAAGGAATGCTTGAAGACTGACGTGGAACGCATCAGCTTGAGTTCTGTTGGCAGCCGGTTCCATTCTAGGGGGGGGGGGGCGACAACAGAAAATTGTACTAGACCGGACATGGACGTGGACGTGGGTACACGACTTAATCCAATTCAAGCCATAAAATATCCAGTATTAAATCGAACTCGCAAGCTATGTGCCACTAACTACTGTAATGCTGTCTTTTAATCACGTATAAACTGGAATAATTTTTACGTGTAAACTGTGATTATTCTGAAATTATTTCGTAAGAAACAGCATCAACTGTGCTGCAATACAATTACTAATTAAATATAATGCACACTTAATCTGTTAATATCAAAGTGATAGGCTATATATGAAAAACAAGGTCACAGTCATGTGACCTAATCCAATCCAATCTACAAAGTTTCCTGAAAATCCGGATCCAATCCATGGATGGATACAATCCATGTCCAACTCTGCTATAGACCCCTCAGCCCAGTTATTCTAGAATTACAAAGTTTTTGGCTGACATCCGGATTAGCCAAATTGACACAAATAAGTTGAAACTTCAGCAAATTTACGACTGAGTTGTCTGAACTATGGCCAAAATATGGCTGAAGCAAAGCTGAAACAGAAGATGATTAGACATAATGATTAGACAAAACTGATGCAAATGGTTAAATTATAACTGAAATTCGAATACAAAGAGTTTACAGCTAATTAGCACCCGTCTGGATTTTTTATGGAGTCTATTCTGTTATTAATTTTACTCTAGAAATTTTAAACTTTTAACTTTAACAGTCGTCTAGGACAATTGACAAACCTCATTTTATTTATTTATTATGAGAATCGTACATGCGGTACACAAGAAATAATAAAACTGGACATAACACAATCACTGCAAATGAAGCAGAAAGTATACAGTGCAAACAGTGAGCACTAGAAACCCAAAAGTCTAAAAATACACAAGTAATTATGTATTAAAATAATAATAATATTATTATTTATTGTGAAAAATCGTGCAGTCGAAATAACTGAATGGTGGGTTTTTGGCTAGCCGTAAATTTTTTGGGGGAGGAGACGGGACGGATTTTAGGCAGATATAGATTCGGCGGATAATTCAGCTATCGGCGCCAGCTGGCTGAGGGATCCATTAGCGTAAAAACACAAGTGATACATAACACATGGTAAAAACAGTTACAATTAAAACAGAGAGAGAAAACACTAAAAGGTTGTCTAAATATGAACGTTTTAAGAATTGCCTTAAATAGGCAGTTAAACAAAAAACTTGTAACGACGATGATGCTGAGTCTAATGATAACAAATGAACCTCGGACTTGTCGTACAGCCATTTCAGACAGTTGCTGAAGACATTTCTATTTGGTCAGCGGGACAAAAGTGCAGTGTGAACCTCTTTAAAACTGCGCTCTAGAAATCCTCTTGCTTAGTTAGTTAAAAGGTTTTGTTAAAATTTGAAAAGCTGACCTGTTGTGCAAGTATAGGATCCGTGTTATACGGCGGTCGACTGAGCAGCTCCATGTAGAGGCGTTCTTGCTCTCGTGCGGCTGCAAGCATAGGGTTGGCAGCAGGCACAGCCGACGGTGGAGCTAATGGCATGGCATGGGATGGCAGAACTGCTGATGGGGGTGGTCCGGCAGCTGCTTGTGGCACACCTTGGCCAGCAGGTGCCCCTCCCGATGACATCGGATCCGCTCCTGTTACCAACATAAAATGCCAACTTAAAAAAAACTAACTCTAAACGATACGCCGTAATTGCAGCCGAGATCAAAACATTAACTTGTGTTGCCAGAATAGCCGATATTACCACACCGTGACGAGAGTTGTCACATATATGATGCAACGGGTATAAATTTCTGAAATTTCGTTTCCACAAGGTATAGCAGCTACAGATGCAAAGTGTGGTGAAAATTGCTACATAAAATTTCTCTACAAATTTCATTTTGTTCATAATGGGGATTTTTTTTCGCAAAATCGGTTAAGACTCGACTGAGTTATCACCAAAATTTCCCAGTCCGGTTTCGTTTTGAACACACAGAGTTGTTAGATTATTCAATTACGCATCAGCAAAGTGTTTTTCAACAATTCCGGCCATTAGTTTTACATTTTTAATCGCAACCAGCAGAACCCATTGTCGGCACTCAGCAGTGTGACAAACCTAAAGTCGCACTAATATGTGTGCATAACAACTTACCAACCAGACACAAAATCTAATCCTAACCCTAACCCTACTAGTAAACAGCATGCAATAGTGAACATTCAACTAAACATAGTCACATATCCTATGCATCCGGATAAATTCACACAAGACAGGTTGTAATTGTCACTCTGTCCACAGAACCCAAAGGTTCCACAGAACGCTGGCTGAAAAACAAAAACTGATCTACACTAAAACAAGCAAGTGTGCTTATTTTACTCTTTAGGGGGCCACCCTGTAGATACATAGCAAGCGAGTGGGCTTATCTTACTTTTTGGGGAAACCCTGTAAATACAGAGAGAGTCTTACGTTTAGGGGACCACCCTGTAGATACATAGCAAACGAGTGGGCTTATCTTACTTTTCGGGGCCACCCTATAAATACAGATAAGTCTTACGTTTAAAGGGCCACCCTGTAGATACATAGCAAGCGAGCGGGCTTATCTCACTATTTAGGGAGCCACCCTGTATAGCAAGCAAGTGAGCTTATCTTACTTTTTGGGGGCCACCCTGTAAATACAGAGCAAGTCTTACGTTTAGGGGGACACCCTGTAAATGCATAGCAGGTGAGTGGACTTGACTCACTGGCAAAGTGGTAGACGAGGTGCGACGCGTCAGTCATTCGAGCGGCCATTTCGCCATCATGGTTCTTCGAAGCGAGATACGCACTCAGCTGGCGCTGCAGAAGGGACGGGTCGTGAGCGTATCGCTGGTAGATCTGGTACAGTGCTGAATTGTCGCGAGCGGCAAGCGCCGCCGCAATGTGCTGCTGCTCCTGGCTGGAACGCGCCATGTCTAACGGCCACACGACAGACCGATTTCCAAATTCATTCACGCATGTAAATCGCAGATATCGATGTTAAATATATCCTTCGATTTATCACGTGTAAAATATTCCATGTACTATGTATAACGCGATTCCATGAAACGGTGACACCTCTAAAATGGTCATGCCTCATGCCTCTCATGTCGGATGGCAAAGAGATGCGTTTTTAAGTCCCGCCTACAACGTTCAGACTCGACGGCCGGATCACGCAACAAATCAGGCAGTCAGTTCCAAACTGTCAGACCGGTGACCGAAAAAGTCCGGGTGCCCGATTTACCTACCCACTATTGTATCAATCAATCAACACTGTAGATATACCGTAAGCACACAGATATACACAAACACACATGTACTCGGTGTACGATTTGAAATAAGTTACCAATACGTTCTCGTTGAAGAACTTCAGGCGTTAAGTTGGCAGCGACGGGTGGATACACTCCGGGTGGCATATGGCCCGGCCCTGGTCCTGTTGGTGGTCCTCCCGATGTGACATAGCGTCTCTGTAGTTCCGCAAGCCACAGCGGGTCCAGATGACCCACCGCGGCAGCTGCACCGAGTCGATTTAAACCTAGTCACACAAGGGCCGCAAGAAAACAAAAAAAACCATAAAATATTGTGCAACTACACAGTAAATACTGAAATGACACTGGCCATTAGAAACCATTTAAAACACGGTTCCTGTACCTGTTGTTCAATACATTACAATACAATTCGAGAAAACTGTGGGAAACGACACTGACCATTGGAAACTATTCAAGGAGGCCCAATGGCCCATAGCCAGAGCACTAAGCATTGGGGAGATGGGAGGGGAGAAAGGCAAATTAAATTAGTTTTCGGGGGCACTAGGGCCACTGTTTTGTGGGGGGGGGAAGACACAAACCATTTGTGGGTAAAGGCATGCCCCCCCGATACCTGGCTACCGGCAAGATTCAATGCCTTTCAAAAGTCTTTTCATTGAATAACTCAAGGCCCTTGATCCACGAATCTAACAATATATCGGACCACAGAAGTAATCCGTTCTTCTGCCGAGAAAATGTTGGACAATGCATACAGGAAAATAGAGACACAGAGAAAACGACCAAAAGCAAAGGGCTCTGCGGGAGAAACGACACACAACTAAACACAACATAACGAACCCAAACGACCGATAACTACCCCCGTGAGTAGGTCGCCTCTTACGACACTCGGTCAGGAAACAATGGCGGGCTTACTCTACCATGCGTGAGCACCACACGGGGCACCAAAAAAATTCATCTATTCACCGGGCAGTTTTAGTTCCATCTCATGCTTCATCTTCTCCATAAACTCGAGCTCTCGCATGTCGCGCTCCCAAGCCTCGCGTTCACGCTTTTCACGCTGCTGTGCCTCCAACTCCAAGCTGCAACGACCAGTTTCACATGAGACTGTTCACCAGCATTGCAATCGAAAATAAGGCATCACTGCAGAACGATCCTTTGTGCCGCGGACTATAAGCCAGGCATTTATAGTAATAATAACAACAATAATAATAGTCCAAGAAGAATTTGTCCAGATTGTGGTGAACTCCCATGGCCCAATAAACACGGATGCTTTTCAGTTCTTGAGAAAGTTGGGCATTCAGGCAATTGGTGGAGACGACTGGGGAAGTTCTAAAAATTCGGGTTTGTTGCACGATGGTTTTACTGATGACGACAGGCTAGAGTAGGGTGCACTACCAAAAAAAAATTTGTAGCGTAGTTTTGTAATTTTTGAGCCACCTTGGGTTTCCCCTGGTTAAAAAATAATAATAATATTATTATTATCATTATTATTATTACATGTATAATTATCATTATTAAAAATAAGTTTGATTACAGTGGCACCGTCACACTGCTGCTGCAGGACCATCGTACAATAATTCCAGACAACAGTGCAATCATCTATGGCAAAGCACGTGTGAGAGTTCACTCGGGTAATCAGAGTGAGAGTCAGTAGTTGTAGTAGTGACAGCAATTATTCGTTATCACACAGCAGCATCACTAGCAATAAACTGTTCCTTTTTATGTTTGGTGCGTCCGTTTTACGGCAAATAACCCGTTTAACATCTGCACACACAAACACATAAGCTACCATGGCTTTGTTAACTATTATACAACAATCAGCGATAAAAAGAGGTTGGCGAACTCTACAGCTTCCAAGTCCACAATTTGTATGCAACAGGGCTGACACTTTAAATAATGATAACAACAGTAGAAGATTCATACAGCATTAAGTAGTGCAGTGGATTACGAACTTAATCCTACGAAAATGATAGTTCCAGACATTCGACTTACACGTCACGTGGTCCGGGTGGCAGAACGCCAGGCATTCGTAAGAATGGATCGACAACATGTGTGGCGGGAGGCAGCGCGGGCATTCCGTAAGACATCCCTCTCGCCGGATCGTGCGCAGACGCGCTACTGCAACTGTTGCCACCACCTGTGTTGAACAAAGCACAGCAATGTCTGGACAAACTGCCGTCCAGCTTGGTCGCAGAAACTAAAATCGGGCGAAACAGTCGCATCAACAATTGCATGGAAAGAAGGAAATGACAAATTTTCCCAAACAGGAAAGTCCCAAGACTTTTTCCGTCTCTTACCCAAAATTTTGCATTCTCCCCAACTCTTTTCCCGTCACATTGTTGAAAAACCCCGAATTACCCAAAGTACCTAAGCACCGTACAGCTTATTTGTGCTGAAAGTGCCGTTTAAAACCCCAATCGATCAATCATCAAAAGTGCCAGATTTTCCCGAAAAAGTGGCAACCCTCAACCGAGTGCAGGAACAGCAACAGTAACTAACAACACCGACCGATGTGCGGCCGGGCGGACCCCGACAGCTGTCGAAGAGCAGGCGTTGGGTCGCGTCCGAGCGAGCTCGACCCAGCCTGAGATGAACCGCGACCACCAGGCCCGAACACCGTCATGTGATGAGCCCCGGCCATCAA
>Ga0056115_1002101_pt1 | contig 10024 bp, 10 predicted proteins | sample WorMetOlspDAHAB1_FD_77007 | JGI IMG/M metagenome (GOLD analysis project Ga0056115, IMG submission 77007) | Marine gutless worms symbiont microbial communities from Max Planck institute for Marine Microbiology, Germany - Olavius sp. DAHAB.1 ...
AGTGCATAGTTTGTGTTGTCCTTTATCGCGTTTGTGCATTTGTAAATTGGCCCGTTATAGTCAGGGAAATTTTGTCTTGGTGACTGGAAAAGTCAGGGAATTTTATATAGTTAGACTTGTAGGAACCCTGTTGATCACACATAACAGTCAGTGCTACCAACCATCAGTCATCGTCTGAAACCAAGTGCTAGGTGCATCGCTAACATTTTTTTCACAGAAAAACTTTTCATTGGAAAAAAAACTGCCGCATGCAATAACTAAACTTCGACTGTTTTGCCTTGCCGAATCCACAACCTCTGGGCTTGAGCGTTTTGTTTAGCTCCGGTTGGCTTTAGAAAAACCCAAAACTCGAACATAACAAACACGAAGTCACTGCTTATGCTAACGTAACGACGAAAACGTTGTTGCTAGGGCTGCTGCAAGTAGTAAACTACTAGAGTAATTTTTTACTACGAGTACTCGTTACTTTCTACTTCCGGTTGCAAATTTCCGTCTCAGGTTGGTTTTTTTGCAGCCAATTGACGGAATTATTGGAATTTATGAAAATTTGGGGCTTCACGATTTCATTTGCAACTTACCAGCCTGGAAAATTGTTCAAGGGCTTGTATGAACATACGTCTGATTTTGACAAGTACTCGAGTAGAAAACTACTCGTTAGTGGCAGCCATAGTTGTCGCTGTGTAGAGAAACTGAAGGCAACACGTTTGCATCAGTTATTGTTGCTATAAATCAAAGGACAAAAACGGCAAAAACAGCATACAACATGTCAGTGGAAAAGAGGTGTGTGGAACGGGGAAATTAACAATCTGAAGCAGTGAATATGTCGATCGAACGACGTACAACAAACTATCACTAACAACAATCTGTAATTACAAATAAATAACTGACTAAAAAACGGCTACAGCAAAACGTCTACAACAACATAATGCAATGCAGTGAATGGATGTGGAAAAAAACCCGCGCGGAAATTCCCACAATGTACATTGTATCAACAGTCATATGAAAACAACTGATGTACAGATTTTCTGGGGTGAGGAAAGTTTAGTTAGTTAACTTGTGATCAATTTTTGGTACCATATCATCGGTGATTTGCATGCAGGCCAAGCCACGCACCTATCAATATTCATCTATACACGGCTGATATTCAGTCTGACGTGAGCACCGCTGTTTTGAATCCATCAATATGTAGCATGCACAACTCCGATGTATTCAGAGTGGTGTACTGTTCAACTTTTGATCGCCGAGTTCTGTAGAACCAAGCCCCCTGGCGGCGGAAACATGGAAAATAAACGCAAGCAGACAAAAGAGTCTGCAGGGAAAGTTACAGCTCCAGGGTTCGTTACACTTGGTCGTAAGACCGTCTTTGCGATGTCGTGCAGAATGAAACGGGTCAAACTTCCTCTTCCCAACTCCCAGTCAGCCAAGCACAACACTGCATATTCAGTCAAACAGACTGCAAATCACGACACCGAGAGATCACCCACCGAGATAGAATGCAGCCCACACAGGGACAAACACGTGGAAATATCACTGGGACCACACACACACGGACCACATACACACGCACAAGCAACAACGAATACTGCGGATGATGAAGCTAACTCAACAACAAAACGGATGGTATAAACATTCTAGTAAAAAAACATACAAAAGAACAATACAATGGATTCAAAACCACAATATACTTAAGTCATGAGATTGCAAAAACAGCGGCAAAAAATAAAACGCCTAGGGACTCACACTGGTGCGCAGTAACATACCTGTGTATCACCGTACAAACGTCACATTTCCTACGTTAAAAACGTGCGCAATCAAAAATAGCCTAACGATTCAACATTCAGATGTCAAACATACCGATAACAACACTACGAGGACAATGACTTTGATATGAATATAGTTTGCGGAGACGAATATAAATAAATAGCAGAGAGATGACGTCAATAAATATCGTATAAAACTAATTGTGTGGAGTGGAGAGGGTTAATCACAAAACACACAAACCGGGCTAATGCCAACAACAACTGATACTTTATCACGTGCGTTGTGAGTCTGCTAGTGGGTCATGTAAATGGGTCGGGTCACTATTCGACCATGCCAGGCCACGCATATGTATTAGGCACGAAGTCTTCGTAGGCGGTGTTATACTGATGTTGGCGCACATACTGCTCTTTGTCATGAGGCTCGGGGTAGGCCGAAGCGACGCCATGTTCGTAGGCATATTCAACCAGACTGGTGGCGAGAGCAGTGGACACTTCACGCACTAAGCGCAGTGGTGGATAGATACGACCCTCGGCTAGGTCGTCATCTGACACCATCCCAGCCAGCGCCTACAAAACACAGCGATCACTTACTGTCAGATCGGATGCAAGAACGCCTCAAGAATCAGTGCTTCAAACGTTCTGTGTCAAACACGATATCCATCTTTTGCTTACTTACTTACTAGAGCTTAAAGCTCAAATTCCACTGGGAGCACACAGCACGATTCACCACCAAGCTGATTGAATTTGGCCCACGAAGACTTCTGTACACAGTAAGTCAAAGACACAAGAAAGTACGCAAGAAAGAGCATTTCGACAGCAAACGACGTTAAACAGGTTCAAACTGGGGCTCTACATCTTTCTTATAACCAACGTTTGGAGTAGTAAACAGATGGCTATTCAGACTGCAATAACGTATGGTAGATATTAAGCTATTGGCTGACGAGTATGGCCTTTACACGTGTGTTAAACTTTCAACAATTCTGTCGATGCCAGATAAACGCTACAAACATGACGAAGTATCTAAAATATGATTTCTACAGACAAAACAAAAGAGATGACATCGGATAATTTGGCGTGTTGGTGCACGAAGCAACTGATGGCTCAGTGAGGCCATTCGTCAAAGTGAGCAAAGACGCCCGTGTGTTCAACTACATAGATCACCTGAGAAGCTCGGAGAAACATTCCTTCGGTGATGTGATGAGTTCCAGACACGATGGATCCCAGAGCTACTCCGGGAAAGATGTATGCGTTGTTTCCTTGACCTGGATAAATCATTCTACCGTCAAACTCCACTGGATCGAACGGACTTCCACTGGCAAATATCGCACGACCCTACCACCATAACACAACACAACACAGCATATCACACCACAACCCACCACAACACATCCATCGACATTCGACAGCTTGGCTCTACACAAGCAATCTGATTAATTGACCGACAAACATCCGTCAACTGTCAGAGCGATGTGTCACACTTTAAACTCATTTCACTGAACAAAACAAACATGCCACCAACTGCAACTCAATTCAAGCACTCGACATGCTTCTGTGTGTTTCACGAAAATCACTGCAATATGCAGCTTTGGGCACGGGCTGCACACTGACTGCAGTGCCTAGGTCAACTTTAAACTCTACTCACTCACTCAGGTCAACTCAGCCTTCCACCCTCCGAGGGACGGTAAATGAGAATCAACCTTGTGGTTGAGTAATAATACAAATGATGACGAGCGAATGTTCGGCCTATAGCAGCCTATACAGTCGGACTCAAAGATCAAGTTTGCAGCTTGGCCTACGAGTTGGCGGCCACCTGCCGTTGACGACTTGCACTCAGAGGACCCAAGTGAACACTGACTGGTTTCGCGCCACAGATGATAGCACTGTAAATATTGTCGTAGTTTTATTATTGTTATTCGCAGCAGTGGTAGTACATACATCGGTAAGCCTGTACGCCTGTTCGGCCGTACACTCTGCTTTGCTGGTTGGGTTGCTGAGAGCAAAGATGATCGGTTGTTCATTGAACTGTCCCATCAGTTTAATGAACTGCTCGGTGAAAGCGCCCGGAATAGCAGCAGCTCCAATGGCAACAGTTGGTTTCAAGTCGGCGCAGATCTCCTCGAGATTCGACATGTTCGCGTGGTCCTGTGCGAAGTCTGCCTTGTGCGATGTCATTCCACCACCCGGACGACTCTGCGTCGCACGCAAACGCTGTCACGGTTGAGTCGACAAATGAATCTCAAAAGAAACTGAGCACTAACTAACAACTAGGGCTGTACCGAATAGTGGTTTTAAACTATTCGGCCAAATACGAATAGTTCTGTGAACTATTTGGCTGAATAAGAATACGAATACGAATAGCGTTGCTGGCTGAGCATTTTGACGCTGCAGCTGCTGTTCTGATATTTACCACCTCCGTATGTCCCTCGCTAATTACAGCCGTGCCTGCATGCTGTCTAGCCATGACCCTCTCCCCTTCATTCGTCTCCCATAATCAGGCGGTCTGAGCGAGAGCAGCTGGCACTGACTGAGTCAAGTCGGCCGTAGACGTCTCTAGCTGTGCACTATACAGACTAACTATTCGTATTCGTTCCGACGACACTATTCGTCCGAATACGAATACACTATTCCGACCATTATTCGGCACCGAAGCGAATACTAAGCGAATATTCGGTACATCCCTACTAACAATAACGACATATATTCTATACAGACCACGTGACCAACAATGGACTTAATCATGAACTGTCTGTTTCCTCCATAAAAACAGTCCTCTAAAAGACGGGAAAAACAGTTCCACCACTCCACGCTGAACAAATCGCATCAGACTCTGACATCTGGAGACATGCAGTGTTAACAGAGACAGACGAGCGAGCGATGCTGACGTACAGTTGTGAGGAGACCTCTGCTGTCGACCATCCAGATCTTGCTGCGCGCCTCGTCCTTCGCCGTTCCTTCCTCCATCATCGCCATCACCAGCAGGTTTCCGATCCCAATCGACGCCTACACAAAAACAACCGCTGCACACTGACACACGCACACATACGCATTCAACTGTACAAGGTGTGCTGGTGTTACAAACTTTGCGAAGTCGACAGCACCAGAAAAAACCAGTGCAGGATTCAATTGCTGACACTTCTGCGGTGAAACTTATGAACTGCAATATAATTACAGCTCAACACTCACGATGGCACTTGCACGTCTGAGTGGTTGACATCTTCAAAACTCACTGCCACCTGCTGCTGTGTTAAACAAGCGACTCTCTCTCTACTTTCAAATCCAGACTTAAAATTCGTCCGTTTTCTACTGCTTTCTGTTAACTGCTTGACTTCTCATTCTGTCAGTGCCTCTGTAGCCGCTTAATGGCATAACAGCACTTTATAAATTTCGTATTGTTATTATATTATTATTATTGACTTAATTTGCTTATGGTTCTCTGTTACGATGGACACTGCTGCTGCTGCAGACAGACAGAGACACTTGAAAGAGAGACACCGACCTCTCCAGCGCCTTGGAAAAGATACTTGTGATCGGACAACTTTGTCTTTGTGATTCGCATTGCAGCGATAACGCCAGCAAGAGCCACCGATGCCGTGCCTGACACACGCACACACACTCGCATAGCGAGCAGTGATATCAGGTTGGAGACAGATTGCATTACAGGTAACAGAACGAGACAGGTAAGACGTGCTGTGTTGATGTTGCCAAACACAGTGAAGTTTCATGTTGCTGTTCGTCGTAAACTGTGGTCGTTGCTACTAACCTGACAGCATCTACAGGCGTATCCAGGACTGGCAGGTGCACACAGATGGGCTGATGCATGGGTCTCACAAATTGTTGCACATTTTTTTACATTCTCCAAAAGAAATGTAGCAGTTATTGCGGAGAGCAGAATCGACATATGTGCCATTAACTGGGGCTGTGGGACAAAACGGGGGAGGGGGAATTTGAAGACGCGATGGGGGTTTGAAGTTGCCCCCTAACTCCAGCTCCTGTGTACACCAGTGATGGCACCACTATTTCACATTGGGACCATGTGTGCACCATTGTGTAACTGTGATATCTCCGTGCGCGTTCGTGCGTGCATGCATGTGTGTGTGTGTGTTTGTCGTACCCTGAATGTCGTCGTTGAACGTCAAGTAACTGTTGCGATATTTCTCAAGCAGACGAAATGCGTTTGTGTTGGCAAAGTCTTCAAACTGTATCAATGTTCCCTGACCATATCTATGCATACACACAATGTCAATAGCAATGTCAATATCTATGTCGATATTTTGCGAGCTACAACACACGTGTGACTCACACGACAACACTGACACACTCACAACTAGCATCGCAGAGTTTATTCATTTATTAGATTATCTGCACATTACTGCGACAGAATTAAAACAATAGACAATTACAAATATTATTAGTGTTATTATTATTATAATTAATATTTCACCAAAAAAGGGACAGACTGCTGGGACGCATGCGATGACAATGGCTGACATGGAAATGGCAGACGTTGGCTGAAAATTGGAATTCTGCATCAATTCAATCGTGCACGAAATGATATGCAACCGCTGTGCTATTGTCACCTTTTCTCCAACCCAAGCTAGCCAATCAGTCCGTTACAGCAGCTGACATGCAGACAATGACATGCATCGCAGACAGCATGCCAATCACATGTAAATACAGACCACCCAGCCACAGACCACACACACACGCACGCACACCGCGGACACGGACCTCCTGGTGACAGCATTGAGAAACTCATCGATCAGTTCGTCGTAGCGCTGTCCTCGCACGCGTTTGTGTCGCAGACCGGTGTATGTCGGATTGTTCAACAGTTGCTGTGCAAACAAACGCAGTTCACATGAGTGACATCACACATTGCACGCACGCACTCACACACACAAATTACTCACAACTCGTATCACCTCTTCACCTTCCGTGCAACGAACAAAATTTTCATCAGTTGCAACTTGCATCAACATTCATCTTTTCAATCATTACTGCACTACCGTATGAATGGTGTGATGCTCTGCGACATTTTAAAGCGTTCACATGTGAACTGACTCGAATCTTCACCATAACGCAATTGCAAATTCTTCACACATTGCTCAATCGCTCAAAAGTCACAACACCTGATGCAGCTCATAACCAGATTTGGACATATGGCCCAACTTACATAAAACTACGAGCATTCTTCAAACTGGCGGCCGTGGCTAATTAAGCAGACTGGCCCCATGAGCAGTGGTGTAACTATGAACTCCTGCAAATAATTTATCCAACAAAAACCCTCCCTCCCTAGCTAAGGGCCCCCAGGCGCCCTTCCCCATTCCACTCCCTCCTTCAGCATTTGACGTGGCGGCCCACCTGGCCGGCGGACCAACCGGCCCACCTGGCAAGTGCCAAGCAGCCAGGAGGCCAAGTCCACCCCTGACCACAAGGCTGGTTGGTTGGCTTCTTCGGTTTTAATGGCACAACGCAAAGCCACAAATATTACTGTAATAACACTCCAATCAACAGGAAGTAGTAAGCAAGCGAAATCCGAGACAGCAGAGCAGAGCAACATACGTCGTTGTCAGTGCCAACGTCAAGCACGACAGGCAGACACTGGTGAGGTGGCACTCCACCCATTGCTGTGTACAGCGCCAATTTTCCAATCGGAATTCCCATGCCGAAAGACCCAAGGTCACCCAGACCCAGAATACGCTCACCGTCCGTCACTACTATGGCCTGCGATATCAACAACACAAACAATGCATCGTAAACTCACAGCTACAGCGGCCACCAGTGCAACTGGCACGGCAGAGACTGAGTAAGCGAATGACAAGTCGATTTAGACAACAGCGCATAGTCATAATATCTCTAACGCGCTCGATACATTGTGCAAACAAAAATGTATTTAACTGATGCCGTAAACTGTTAAGTTCACCAGCCGGATCAAGCAGATAATCTGCCAAAAAATTCCAGACCGACGGACGGGGCTGCGATACTGAAAGCACGCCAGCTCATGTGCACTGGACAGCTTGTGGCGTCGCACTGTCCGTTCATTCATAGGCAGACAGATCACAAGTGTCTGCAAGCAGCCACATTGGCAACTAATGTACACAGTTCAGAAAAAAAGCAGTGACATGCAAGCAGTGATAGACTATTACACTAAATTTGTACGTCACTCTCTCTGGCACATCCATCCACAGTCACACAATGACAGCACAGATGGAACACCTCAGAATATGTGACACATATAAGCGCCATTGTTAGTGCGTTGAATGCTTAATGCTGCATGCAGGATAACAGTTAGACTGAACAGAGGGGTTTGGTGGTTAATCGTTATCATCAACCCAGATAATATTACGCAGGATTGTCGTCTATAATGCTTACACAGATATGACCTTCAATGGTGCGCACATCACTTAACATCGGCGGCTAAAGCCAGACATTTGACACCAAAATGCTTGAAAAATATAATCACTACAACGCAACTGCATGACAAAGAAAATATAAGCATGTGTAACATGCAGTGAGCATTCCAACAAAACGATCACACGACTTGACGTTTAAAACTGCAAAATCACTTAAATGAGATTGCTGTACAATCACTGTCACATCACATGGTTTAGTTCCGTGACAGCGATTGTACGATGCAAAAAATGTCCACTTAGTTTCACAATGACCATTGTCATCAGCTGACGATTGCAAAAAAATATTGAAAAACTGTTAGCGTAACGACATCATCGTAATGTGTCAACAGAGATTGTATTTGCTGCAGCGGAATAAACCGACAGCAAAAACAACAGAGTAACACTGAACGACTAAGTACCTTGACGTCGGACTCCGGCCAGTTGCAGAGGATCTGATACACATGACCAATGTCATTGATCGTCACATACAGACCCCTGCAGTGCACACACACACACATACATAAACAAGCACAAATGGAAGGCAAGTACAGTGAAAAGCTGCATTGAAAAGCAGTACACACATGAATAGCTAATTTGCAACAACATCAAATACAGAAAACACAACATTCACACAACGGCACATGACTAGCTTAGCATACGTACCTTGGTTTGCGGAAAATGAAGCCAAACTTCTGGCACGCCTGGCCGACAGTCGGAGTATAAACAATTGGAGCCAACTCCTCGATGTGCTCCGCCATCACCTGACATGAGGAAGCAGTGAACAGTAGAGACAATGACATATGAAGTCACAGACATGATGAACAGAGCAAAAACTGAGCTGCAGTATTTGCAATGTTTGAGTGATGCATCACACAAGACATCACGACTGCACGAGTAAAGTGTTTCTGAAAACTCGAAGAAAGTCAAGACTGAGTGAGTAAGGGTTAACATCGTCCAACCCGGTGACACATGAAAGGTCATTTCAGGGATGATTTTTACGCGATACGTAGCCCAACCAACCAAGCAACCAAAAGTGTAAAAGCACTGAAGTACAAAATGGTCGAATGAGATGTAAAGCATCAAACTCATGAAAATTGGCTGCTCTGAAAAAGGTGAAGAAACGCAAGTAATGAAAATGCTAAAAGTATATAGTGTCACGAATACAAAAGTTACAGAGTCAGGTGAAAGACACAGCCAATTAAGAGAGATTGAAACAATCATATCAATCGACCCGTTAGAACTGCTCGTGTTGCTGTGCAGCATTACAATGCACAATACACAGAGACAGTTCTGCAACTCTCTAACCTGTCTCCAAACCAACACATATGAGATAAGCCCATAAGGAAATTGGGGCGGAAAGAAAGGCTTGAACTGACTGGTCTTTTACCACAGAAAAGAACAGAAATCGCGATGCAATATCATCCATTATGATGATGCACGAATACAAGCATTAAATTAAAATTGTAAAATTTTTCGATTCCTTCATCAAGTACTGCAAAATCTGCTACCAATAACAGACTGCATAGGCCCAACCTTTCACAGACAACTGAGGTTATTTGTTAAACAAATTTTTGATCGTTCAAATGTGCATATGTATGTGTGCGTTTTTTTTTCAGTATTTTTACAGTAGCATTTTATCACTGCCACATCATTGCAACATTCAAGATTGTCATTTTCAGTAGTCTGACATCTTATTTCGTCGCCGTTGTAAATTATTCCCTTTTCACTGACTATTCTCTTTGTACACTGTTTACACGACACGTACGTGCTGTCAGATGAGGCCGTGGAAGCCAAGCGCCATCGTCGACGCGCGGAACGTCGATATCGTCGCACCGGGCTGCCGTCTGACAAGCGGGCGTTCAAGGCGGCGTGCAA
>Ga0056115_1002102_pt1 | contig 10024 bp, 5 predicted proteins | sample WorMetOlspDAHAB1_FD_77007 | JGI IMG/M metagenome (GOLD analysis project Ga0056115, IMG submission 77007) | Marine gutless worms symbiont microbial communities from Max Planck institute for Marine Microbiology, Germany - Olavius sp. DAHAB.1 ...
CACCTGTGCTTCCAGAAAGGCCACTTCATCAAGGATTGCCCCCAGGTATCGGCCGAATGTTGTGAAATGGTGAAAACACCAATAAACGTAACGCGTACAGAATCCGCTAAGTGTCCAAGTGATAAACTGTACCACCGCCGAATACTTAGGCACATCGACGAACGAAAAATGTTGGCGAAAATGCCACCCGCTTCTCGACAAACTGTCAGCGCCAAAGTATCATAGGACGAATTTTCAGAAATACGGCATATTTGGTTGACAAATTCACCATCAAAGCAAAGTAGACAACATGTATGGTAGTTGTTTATTGAGTTTGTGGTATTCATGTCTTTGTTAACATATTTCTGCATTTTGTGCGTTGATTTTTTAAATTTTGCTTTCTTTCGTATTTTGGTGCTGCGCGACATTTAAACTTTTTAATCACTATTTATCGCACTGTTTACGAACTCGTCAATCAGTAGGAACTAATGCCTGGTTTCCAGCCTTACGTTTCCGTTCATCCATATCCGTTTCCGTAAAAACCGTGTCCGTACTGCCGTTCCGAAAACGCCGTTGCCGTTCGCGCCATATAGGCGAATGGCCCTGTAGGCTGGCGGGCGAATTCCCGCGCATCCGAGTGGGCGGAGCTCCAGGCGTCCTACTCCTAGCTACGGCAACGGAAAATAGAACTCGATCCTATATGAACGGATCAACGACAACGGCAAATTTACGGAAACGGAGTACGTTATTTTTTTACGTAAGCTACGGAATTATTACGGATGAACGTAATTCTTAGGCCTACGTACTTTTGAAACGGAGATACGGCTACGGACGAACGGAAACGTAACCTGGAAACCACGCACAACGAGTAAAATGCCGCAAGTTGCGAAAGATAGTAGTTTCTTTTCAATAGTTTTATCTGCCGTGGTCTTTTACATACACTAGTGACAAACTGACCTCCTCCCCCTTTCTTTTCATTTGAAAATTTGAACAGCTGCAAATAAGTAAGGAATTTTGTAATGCGATTAAATTTTTTGGTCGCGATTAATATAGTAATGCGTCATTTGCGCGTTACCTGCGGTTAATTTGCAGCGCTAATATTTTTCATTGTTAGGCGCCTTTGTCTGCGTGTTGGCGGTGCTAATGATTGATTGATTGTTGAAGGCGAGACCGCGCGAAGAAGGTTTGACTCCGTATCAGGGTACGAAACGGTGCTTCGGAGAGTTCAAGTGTCCGAAATGCAAGAGGAAGTGGAAGTCGGGCAACAGTTGGGCAAACATGGGTCAGGACTGCATCAAGTGCAAGATAGTGGTCTATCCTCAGAAGCAGGTACGTAGCTTTTATGAGCTAAAATATTTTTATTACACCCGGGTTTGTCGCCGGTTGCGTCTGCACGTATAGGTCACCCTTACAAAATGGCGATAATTTTTCGCAGTGTGCTGTCGTGTGCCTGCGTTGTAAAAAGTTGCCAAATTATTGTCCCCGGTTTCAAGAGATCTGTTCTGCGAAACCGATCAGTCTATAAATACCTAGTTTTACACAGTTTTTTTTGTATTTATTGGATATTTAATGTTTTTCAATGTAGGTCAACTTAAATGTGCTGTCGTGAGCCTCTTTGTCCGGGTTCGCTATTTTACTACAAACGTTGTCATTCCCGCAAGTGTAGGCCTACCGTGTTGCCGTATGCGTGTGTATGCGTGTGTGTGCTTCTGACTGTGGTCGTCACAGCAGTGGCGGAGCAGGACCTTTGACCGCCCGGAGCGGTGGTCAAAGTTGCCTAGTAAGTTAGTTTTTGGAAACTGAAAGCAGACCTAATGTTATGGCCGACCGTGCCGACGATAGGTACGCGCTGGCTGTAATGCTTTGTTTTTGTTTCACGCAAACACATATGAAATTTGTCTTGAATTTTCACTTTAATTTTTTAAGTACAATTTTTGCCCGTTTGCCGCCGCTAGCAAGTGCCACCCGATGCTGCGCGCACCCCCTTGCTACGCCACTGCGTCGCAGCCAGTGGCGACAAATTGTCACAGCAACTGGGCGTCATCGTCGTGTCGACGGAATTCTTTAAGCCAAGGCGAGGCAATGTTAGGCACTCGGTGACCGCAACGTTGTGAAGATTAATGTTGTTTCTTTGGCGGTGTTCTGGTGTAGCGACCACTGCAGAAGAAGAAAGAAGAGGAATCGCCCAACAACGGTCACCAGCAGCACTTGTGCGAGAAATGCAAGGTGCAGGGCTTCCACTGTCGTCGCAACTGACCTCGGCACATCGTCGCCTCAAAAACTGAAGAACGATCGACGGCAAACTTTCCGTTTAAAGCCAAGGACGCGTGACTGCGTCTCGCATAATTGTTTCGTTTCTGTGGGCGAGATTGCTTCAGTTTTGTCAGCTCGGTATGATTTCGCGAGAGTGACAATCCCCTGAGTAAGGTGCAGGGGCGTAGCTCGAAATTTGGTTCGATTAAGTATAAAATGTTGGTTAACGTGAGAGATTACAGAAAGCTACCATTCAGTGCTTTTCATAAGCTCTATGACGTAGCTGGGATGACTTATCCAACTGAGGTTAAGGAGTGTAAGTGTAAATCCTTTTTTATATCCCCGTGTCCGTGTCCGTTTCAACGCCTCTTGTGTACGATGCAGGCTGCATGCAAACATATTGCTCTTCGTTTCCACAAATGAACAAAAAAAAACGTTAAAAAGGCTTTTAACATCCCGCATACATAAAGTTTTTCTGAGAGGGTTGTAATTGTTCCCCAGCCATTTTGCTGATTCCGATGACGAGACTTATTTCGTGATGAAACAAACGCTTTTGCAGTTATCGCTAAACGGATGTTGCTCGATGTTATTTGTATGCGTAAACGTCGATTTGTTGCCAAACTTGTCAGGTCTTCATCTTCCCTTTCCTTCCCCTTCACTTTCTCTCCCCTAAAACCAGCGAGGGGTCTGGGGTAGCGCTGTAACCAACTCATTTTGTGTATGGGAAATCGCGCCGTTCGACTATACAATTTTCCAGTATTATGACTTGTGAGAAAAATGTTTAAAACTGTCATGTTTGCAGGTATTCACATTTCCAACTTTTACCGAGGCAAAGCTTGGTGGATCCCCCAATAAGGTTTACCCAGTGGTGAGGTCTGGAACTTTGGTCTGTGCGGAATTTTACGCTCATGGTTGTATGCGGCATTTTAAAGTGTTAGACAACAGTATTAGTTCCCGGATGTTTTGTTAATTCGTTGCACGTTTTCGCGCGTTTTTTTCTAGACATTTGTGTCGTATTGCCCGTCACAGTTACTGTATGTTCGTATAAAATTTGTATCAAATACTGTTATAGGCCTAGTTGATATAGGTTGTAAAGAGAACAGATTGAATTGTAATCTGCAGATGTGTTTTGGTTGGCAAAACCATACACTGTTGCGTCGACTGGAACTCGGGATGTGTAACGTCGAATATTTTTTGTGTGCACCCATTTTGCATTGTAACCTATAAACCATTTCAGTTAGGAATTGAGAATGTTGCATTTGTGCTGCATAACTTCGAAATTCGAATGAAGCAAAAGGAACTTGCACTGGTTATTGTGCTGTAAAATCCTGGATATCCTATTACAGTTGTTAAAGGGATTTGCGTTTTTCCAAAGCGCGATGAAGAACACGACTGCACCGCTAACCTTACTTCAAGAGATATTGATCGGTTGTCATATGCAGCGTATTCGCTCTCCATAAAGCAGCTATGCGACTACAGTTGTTCATCATGATAACTGATAGAATTTGTGTCTGGCGTGCAGTATGACGTGTACTTGTGACCGTTTATGCATTACTGAAAACTTTTGTTTTGCCAAATTGTCGACATGTTAGCAGCACATTTCCTACTTGATCTGCTACATATGCGACCGTACTGTTACATGAATTTTTTTATTTTTATGTATTAGATGATTTGGTGCTTTCGGAGAGAATAAATAGCGCGAGTGTTGTATGGCCTTGTGTAGTGCTAGTTGCATTTCTGCTCACAATGTAGGTCTGGTATGCAATTCTGTTGTTATGTCATTGCTTGCGCTAGGCCCATTCAGATCATACAGGAGCCAGATTTTGTTCAGGCTTGAATGTTTGACGAGGAGTTTTAGAGACGATACGTTTTCTTCTACCTTTCAGGAACATAAAGTACAAAGACGAGCGTAGGTGGGTGCCTCTGTTTGCATGGGGCGCAAAAGTAAGCCCGTTTAACCAATGGGTTGCTCGACTTTTACGTGGATTCTAATCAGTTATTCTCGTGTTAGGCTGTCGTTACGCAGCGTCGCGTTTTCTAGAATTTAAGCGGTGTTTGAATGTATATTAATGACGGTGCGAGATGAATAAAATTAGGAACGACTGTCTTGAAGACGTGGTGAAAGCTGCACGAGATGATTTCGATTTTGTAGTGAGCGATCTTGCACTTGTGGCACGTTTTTGCAGTGGACGTGAGAAGCGTTGTTTTTTCGTGATCTTCTTCCGATGAACGTGATCACGGTTACTAATTGTTTTCACCAGGGCTTAAACCCCTGTGTTGGTGTCGACGACTATGTGACCGCATACTGTTAGTCAAGGTGTTCGATACTTGCCTTAATTCCAGTTGGACTTCGTCGACTTTTTACGTTAAATTATTTGTATATTGTTACTTTTATTTGCGGTTGCCGTCAGAGTCGCGTTTGCATTTGAAGAATCGTTTGAAACGGATTAATTCGTTCTGGAATGAAGGTTGTAAAGTTGAATCTATTGCTTCTTCACGAACAACACGACATGACAGCTTCAACAACTGAAAAATTCTTTTTATTGAAAATTGCTGCTATCAGGTTCGACAATAATTACGAATTATGCAGCGTTCGAGAAAACGTGTACAACAGCTTAGAAAAACGTAAAAATCGCGTTTATGTGGATTTTGAAAAACGTTAAAAAACGAGGGACTGTACAGTTTTAGAGACCACTTGGTCAGTTCTGCTTGTAATTATCAAAGTACTGACGTCATTTATTTATAGTTTTTATTAAATTTAGTTTGTACATTTTTATATGCAAAGAATTATATTCGTTTTTATGAACGTGCTTGCTGATAGAACGTGAAATGTTGCAAATTCTCACTGTTCTGATCACTAGAGTGAAGTTTTGATCTCGGGGACTGAGGAATAGACTTTCGGAAACGACTTTTGACACGTCATTAAAAACGTACGATGTGTTCTTTAGAAATATGAGAAAAACGTAAAACGTACTCGAACGCTGAATGCACATCAGTGAACGCAGCATGTCACACACTGTTGAAAAAACGCTCTGCTGCCACTAACGCGCACTGACGCTACGAGCGACAGCTATTTGTACAAAACTAGTTGGTCCCACGACTGGAATACACAGATTCAGAAGTAGCCTACAATTATTCGATTCGCATCAGAGCAGCCTGCCATCGCTAGCTGACTTTCTCTCAGCCTCTGTTTTGTCAAGTGTTACTCAATAAACCCAGAATGGACAAGGACTTGAACAAAGCGTTTCCTGTCGTCCTAGGTGGTCCTTAGATTTAATAAGTGCAAAAATTGTTCGAAATTAATCGAGGTTCACTTTTGCGAGTTCTATTAACATTTTCGTCAGTACAAAACCTACTTTTATATACACAGCAAGCAATTGGCAAATTCAAGTCGTTACTGGCCAACACGGTCACGGTGTATCACAACTCAAGAATAAAAGTTAAAAAGTAGTGCTGCACAGAGATTAAAACCTTTAATCACACTATTCAATAAGATTACTAACCAGCAGTAAATAGAAAGTAAAATACAGCAGTTTCTTTTTCATCAGTGTTGTCTACCATGTAAACCAAACGTACACGCTAACAAGCGATAACCAATGACCTCCTTTCTTTTCGTGTATGCATAATTTTAAGAGCGCGACAGCGGGAAGTTAGTGACGGATTTTGTAATGTGATTACATTTTTATTCGCGATTAAATATATTAACGCGTTAATCGCGCGTTAACTGCCATTAATGTGCAGCACGGGTTAAAAACTCGTCGAACAAAACTCGGTTCACTCACTCGCGATAAATAGCGTACGCAAAAACATAACTGCAGAACGAAAAGATGAAAAACGACCAAAAAACTCCAGCTGTTGTCAGTCGGGAGTCGGGAAGCAAATAGCACGACCCTTCGCAGATGTTAACGTGTCACGTAGTTATTTATACGTGAGGTGCAGCGACGTCATCTGAGCTGAGCATAAAACCATGCCGCCACGTTGGAGGTATAACTAATAAACAACTTTTATTCACCGCAGAACTGTAGAAGTACATAATAATACAGTACAATACAGTCGGCTGAAATGCGCTCACACTTGTGCAAAAGTTATTCGCGTGTTTCAACAATGGTGCAAGCATACCTCCAAAATGGCGGCGACAACTATTGCAGACAGAATGACGCCACTGTCACTATATGTACAAAGTAGCCCCAAAAAGTAAGCCACTATCAAGAATCATCAATTTGTGAAATCATCAGTTGCTGTTTCAAGCTGCAACACAGGTAAAATCAGTGTAGGCCAATGTGACAAAATCATGAATTTTTTGAAAACTAGAAAAGAAAATATAGAAATCAATGAAACAGATGGTTTAGGAATGGAATTCAACAGCTTACCAAGTCGAGCTGATGCCAGAGGGAGCGCTGACATCATTTACCATATGTGACGCATATCGCTATTTTGTAGGTCAGGCATAGTTACTGATGTCAAAAAGTAGGTCACGCAGAAAATATTTAATACCGAAGGATATAGTGCTTGATCATTCTATAATTTGACGAAGCAATCTAATCTCATTGGCAGACTAATATGAATTAACACAATATTTTTGATAATTTGGTAGTGGTTTACTTTTTGGGCCACCCTGTGCAAATATCGGGTCCAGACAGTTTAGGACAATTTTGACGTAGTGGTAGATATAAACTGCAAGTTAAACAGGCGACCAACTTGAAAAGTCAGGTTCTATCGGTAACGCATTCAAGCACAAGAAATTGTTTAAATAATACCGTATGTTACATGAAGCAACCGCTAACGGCAAGAACGCTCAAAGACGTCCAGAAAAGTGCTGGTGTACGACATTCAAGTGATAGCGTTAACTTCAACCCACTCGAAAGACAAACAAAACACATCTGAAAACGCAAACAACGTGGGCTACGAACAAATACTTTCGCTAATTTTATCTAATACTCACTTATTTAGTTGTATTTTTACGGTTAATCCAACTGCAATCAACTCCGATCTTTCAACATATATCACAATACAATTATTGCAATATTTGTGACTTTTGAGTGGTTAGAAACTCCGAAAAATAAAACTAAAATGAAAAGACAACATTACACGGCAAACTGCTCGGACTGAGCTGTGCCGTGAAAACTACCAACAAAGTCGACCACTACAACAGAAGAAATATGTACACCGAATCTTAAATAACGCGTCACGCGGTCAACTCACGATACAGAGTCGTAAAAACAAGCGGTTTCGCCCTTCGCAGCTTTGGCGGACACGATATGGGTCCGTCGTGGCATTTTCACGCCAAAGGGCAGGGTCTGCCTTCATCAAGCTTCTGCAATACAGGGCAATTACGCGCCTGAGACTTTCGGGATATTGGGCAATTTACTTGTGTACGTCGGAATTATGCATTTTATCACATACTTTACATCGACAGCTAACTGGCAATCAGAATTTGAACTTTCTACATCATTCCAATCAACTAAAATATTATGTCAGGAGGGGCGTTAAACTCTATTCAACATCTCACTTAACCATCACTGCAGTATAGTAAGAGATTAGGAAGACCACTCTAAAACTCGAATAAAAAATGTAATGTCAAACGGGACAATGTGACCTCTGCCTCAGAAACTGCACAGTGTACTACATTCACATCCAGATTATCCTCCAAGCTCAAACACAGACAAAAACCTCATCAGCGTCATCATATACAAGCGTCATCATGCTTCTCATTCAAATTTCACAGCATATATGTGCTTGAACATTATGTGACCTCTACCTTGAATTACTGACCTCTAAACGGGTTGCATCTTTACTGAGGGACCTTTCTGCTGACTGTGGGCATTCGAAGTCTTCATTTCCATGTTAACGGTAGGAAACAGATAGGCAAATCCCAGAGACAACAAACACTGCAAAACGTCAATGGACCCAGTCTGGAAGGGCTCCTTACGACCGATTTCAAGGCGTCGCAAACAACACACAGAAGCTTACCACTTCCCAAGTTCCCAAACAAACCCAAATTCCCGGACGTTTCAAAAGAAATTTTTGCCGCCGAAATACAGGAAACAAACGAAACTTCACAGGAACTACGTAAACTGTATTCTCACTTAAACACGTAAATAGCATCAGTTGTTTGGAAAATACACAAATACAAATTTTCCCCAACAAGACAATTCCCACGAATTTTTGCTTTCCCTCGACTGTTCTCAAACGTCTTCGGCGACTTGACGGATTTTCCGTAAATAGTGGGCGGCAACCCTGCGTATGGAAACTGTACAGCTAGACGGTGGTACTTCGACACGCGGGGTCCAGTTCCGGTGTGAGCTCGGCGGCCGAGTTCCCGAGGCCAGCGTCGAGCTCGACGTCGGGCGTGGGTGAAGTCTGGTCAGCCGAGTTGACATACTGCGCGGCGGCTGCGGCGGACGCCATCCGTGACTGAACCTGACGTTGCATCGCGTCGACGATGTTGGACACGGACTCGACAAGCTGGCTAAACGACGGTCGAAGCTTGGCACTCGGATGCCAACAGGACAACATCACCCCGTATCTGTCACATCCGAACAATACATAAATAGATCAATCAAATTACTGACTGTACTGAGAAAGTGAGCGAGTAGAGTTTTTCAATGCCTCACCTGATAGAGTTGAGGTCGTTGCGTGTAGACGTATGACAGATGAAAACTCGGATTTTTTAACAACAGAAAAACCAAACGAGACAAAATGACAACCACAAAAAAAACAATGTTCTCCGTGTTTCCTAACTTTTCCATGGTCCTCTATGGTGTTGAATTCTGTTATCTGTTTTGTTTTAGTATTAGTTTCTTTTCTTTCTTTCTTTTTATTAGCATCATTGTCATCACTATCACTGTTATCATCATCACTTTTTGTTTGCATTTTTGGTGCTTTATCATGTTTCTGTTCGTTTGCTGCATTACGGTGTAAATAAAGTTTCATATACAGGGTAGCCCAAAAAAGTAAGCCACTATCACGAATCATCATATAAAATATATTTTGAATTCCTCAGAAAATGAACAGCAGGCAGTGCATCGATTAAAGGTTGAACTAACAGCGCATCTGGACAGTATGGCGGCTGCGACAGTCGGCGTCCAGATTCAAGAAAGTTGATTACGTCCCAGTTGTCGACGTCAGGATATGGACCAATTCCGCGCGTCATCAGCTCCCACAACACCACGCCAAACGACCACTGCGAAGGGACAGCAGACACAATTATGCCCACTTACAGTTTTGCCAATCATTATAAACTGACAGAAACGAAGAGAATGTCCGTCACACATTGGCGGCGTGGCTCAGTGGTTATGACGTCGGTCTGTAGCTGGCGGACTTTCCCTGATCTACGCCTAATCCACGGTTGACGTGTGACCAGTTCGTGGGTAAGGCGTCCGTTATGGGTCAACCAACTAGGCCAACTCAGCCTTTCATCCCTCCGGGGTCGGTAAATGAGTAGTGATCCATGTAATTCCATGGAACACAAGGGTGGCGACCATTAAACGGCAGATTAGGGCGGGGCATAGCTGTTAGCCACAGGCCTGGGCCCGTGGGCGCGGGCCTAGCCTGCAGCCTATAGGCTGTACTCCTGCTCTGTCTGTGACGACAGCGTATTGGAAGATGATTGTTTCATAACAATACGCTATACAAAAAGTCACTTTCACTTTCACTTCACTAATCTGACGGATATTCCTGAACCAGTTTTAAAAAACGATTTCATTTCTCATTAATGGTAACTTCTTCATTCATTAATTATTCCAAATTGATTGATTAAAACTGTCAAATATATTTTAACTGTTATCTATTC
>Ga0056115_1002103_pt1 | contig 10022 bp, 6 predicted proteins | sample WorMetOlspDAHAB1_FD_77007 | JGI IMG/M metagenome (GOLD analysis project Ga0056115, IMG submission 77007) | Marine gutless worms symbiont microbial communities from Max Planck institute for Marine Microbiology, Germany - Olavius sp. DAHAB.1 ...
ATTCAAAAAGCTAATAAGGCCTGGGCAAATAAAACTGTTTTCAGTTGGCGTTTGAAAGTGTTAACAGAGTCAACGCGACGAAATGGCGACGGCAGCTTGTTCCACGCGCGCGGAGCGGCCACAGCGAACGAGCGATCGCCGAGTGATGACGTGGTACGTGGCACTGCGACAGAGCCAGACGAGGCGGATCTGAGGCCTGCTCTGGCGGTCGCTGCAGCAGACGGCGTGATCAGTTCTGCCAAGTAACGTGGTGCTTCGCCGTGCAGGCAACGATGACAGTGGCGGATTTAGAGGGGGCCGAGCCGGCGCCAGCCCCTCCCCCCATTTCGGCGACGGACTGACGCCGTCACTCCCGATATGTGACAACTGTACTGTATTATGGCGACACCATCGCCAGTTTTATCTCTTCAAACACGAAAAACATGGTACTCAGAATATTCAAAATGATTGCCACCAGTGGCTTTGTGACAGCTTTAGAGTGCATCAAATTCGTTTTCGGTCGCGGCTCCGCCCCGAACCCCGTTAGGGAAACTCACAGCGCTCCCCAGACCCATTAGCTGGTTTAAAGGGGCCTACTTCTAAGGGGAGAAGAGAGAGGAGAAAGGGAAGAGGAAGGGGGACTGGCCCCCCTTACGCAAATTCCTTGATCCGCCTCTGGATGAACAGTCATGCACAGCTTGTACTCAATACAAACAAAGTGTATGTCTAGCACACGATGTTGTCTATGCAATTTCAATTATTTCACACTTCACTATTTTTCACTTTTGCCTATACAAATTTTTATGCATTTGTGATGCGGCGAAAGTTAAAGTAGTGAAGGCAGCTCTATACACCATCTGATTCCCTAGAAGGTGTTAATGTCGTCATCCCATTTGCGATAGTTGCCGTCGCCATATTGTAAGGCAAGTGTGTTGTAATGCAAAATGAAGTCGTAATTTATCTGACTATGCCTTTCCGTTGCTGTACTGTATTTAACGCCGTCAAAATGCACGATGTACAAAAATCTTGGACCAAGACTTCTTAAACATTTATTTCCGCACTTTGACTCGTCGCTTTTTTGCTTTAAGTTGCCTTACAATGTGCACAACTTATTGTTACGAAGTAGGCCTATAAGTAAACTCATTAAACATCCACTTGTAGCAAAAACTAGGTCGATGAATAACACCAGTGAAAGTCTTTATGCACACAAAAATAAATAAGCAGGTGTATCAGAACACATATTTTAAAGAGGTTAAGGTTGTATATATATGTCAACGGTATACGTGCGTTATAGGTTAGTTTTTTTCGGCACAGTTTACTCTTGTTACTGCACACAATATATACGTCGGGGGGGGGCGTGCAGTGATGTATTGGTTACGTTCTGCACCGATCCGTTTCGGAGTATTATCACCGACAACTTGTCTCCGCCAACTGTGCAACTACAGTTAGTTTTTTCTCTCTTCGCGCGCAAACGTCGTTATGCGACGGCAGTATATTCCGACGTCCTTTCAGAGCGCGCATCGTACGGTGTGGTGCCTAAGCAGCACGGTCGCAACGCAATTATCAATAATTCGCTAAATCGCAGCAACTTCGCCATATCGCATCTTATCGAGTGCGCAACTCCGTCGTTTGCGAGTTCTATTTATTACGCCGTCCTCCCACGCACTGGGTGAGTGGAGTGTGCACAGCCCATTACACTTTCGCGTCACCCCCGGGCAAACTGCTCAACATAGAAAAATCACACAACGCTGAAGTTTGAGGGAACATATTCTCTGCGGCAAGAAAATTGATAACGTTTAGGCCTACGTGTGGTTGTATAGGGCCTAATGCCAAAGTTCAAGGTCACCAAACATTGAGAAATATCTAAATATCCAAGGTCAGGCAAATTTGAAAGACCACAACCAACAACGGTGCCTTGAATATAGACAGAGTTGACTTGACTGCTTAAACGTGAACACTCTGTATGGCCTCTTATTCGTACGTAGACCCAGGCCTATACTTATTGGTGCCGTATATAAATTAGTTCGGATTTGATTTGACATATTTTCCTTCTAGGCCTATACCTCTTTTTTGTGAATTAGGTTACTGTTATTTGTATTTCACGCAAAACACTTGCAAGTCAACGTATCCTGCGAAACCAGTGTTTCAATGCACTGCCGTTAAGAAGCTGTTCATCAACACAAGAGGTCACCTCGTGATCATCGAAAGCTGTAAAATCCGCCGCATCGATTGCGTTTCAGTAGTCAATGTCGTTCGTGAATTCGTGATGACCTCCGATCAGCTCTTATTGACCCAACGTGATCGAACTAAATTCGATTGCCCTTTGCGTCGATCAATAATAACGGTCATTATACTACGCCTCCGCATCGCCCGTCGCGCTGTTATAGTGTATACCCGCGACGTCATCTGTGTTCACGTTTATTCAGTGACAGTGGTGCTACTGGTCTACTTGTGATCGGTGGGTATGTCGTGATAATGCATTTAACACAATCGCTAACAGCCATTGACGTCGAAGATTACCTTAAAAATAAAGGCCTATCCTGTTTGCGATAACATTTTAAAGGAATCTTTAGAAGAACTGCAGAACTTCGCTACGCTTTCCGTTCCGCCGAACGCTCAATGCAGTGCAGCATTTGTAATTTTGAACATAGCGCTTCTGATAACACATCTTAGCAGCACACATTTGATATTACGACTGCGCAAACCGATTTAGAACTGCACATTTTGTACACAGACTGCACACTAAACGGCTCTGAGCGATATGGCGTATCCCGTGATCTGATTTACAAATTTTACGATAAACTTGGAGAAAATACTAGGCCTTATACGATTGGAAATCGTGCCCCGGGCCTCTGAAAACTTAGAATCGAACGAGTTTGCAAATCGCAGTCCTAACTGCTGGTGGTAATTCACGACTAAGCCTGAATCCACAACAGCAGCGACATCACGCTCCGTGTTCATATACAGTATCACCTGTCCTCTCTCAATTTGTTCGCGTTTCAATAGATCGCTTGGCACGGGGCGAAAAACGAACGCCGGCCGTGCGCGGAAATGCAGACGTCGCCAACACACAGCGAACATATAGACGCTGTCTCGTATTGTGAATGCAACGAGGAACGCGCCACAGCGCCGTATACAGCGAGATTAGAAAATCAGCAGCTGCTGTAGCGCCGTCACAAAAGTCGCCGGCGTTATGCGTCCGTGAAGTAAAGGTCACCGTCACCTGCTGCGTTCAAAAACGTACACGGCCAAATTCAACTAGCTCGACATGACACGACACGACACGACAAGTTGTGCGTGTCAAGTTCAAGTCCACCACTCCAAACATGGCGAAGGAAGAAGCGGTGTCTCTCACTTGCACTGCATGCGATGACAGGCACGTAATAATTTTATTTTAACGTATATGCAGTCTAAAATAGTGCGTTATGCTATATAGCTCTAAATAATTTGATTTGTACTTTTATTACTAATGACGTCAGTTAGGACAACATTGAGAGTGCGCGCATCACGTGGTGATTGGCTGTTGCCTTTAAACATCAACAAAACGCAGATGAAGTCAAGCCGCATCGAAGACGTTTTTGACACGTTCGATTTTCTTCAATTTTTTTCGCACAACAATCTTCATCAACGAAATTCAGTTAGATCACCGGTTATGTGGCGTTGTGAAGTGTCGTGACAATGGAGTATGTCCTTAAAATCGCGTTCCTGACTCTAGTGGATGTCGCGCATGATGTTGCATTTTATAGCTGAGCTTGCCATGCTGCCGTTACCTTGACATTTTTCGTCTCTCTTTAAAATTGCGGCTCCAACTTTTATTGTTGTGCAGATTTTGTGTATTTTTGGTATGTAATTATCGATCTGTATGAGTTGTCTGATAGCTCCTACCTTGCCTTATACATACATTTGATCTCAAAACTGATTCACAGCTTGCACGTGACTTTCGTAAGTTTAAGTTTTTTCGTAACAATGTCTCATAGATTTGTCATAACATCAATTTAATTTAAGATAAAATCGGGCCCGGTGCAAAAGTGACTGTTGCTGTGAATAATAGACTTAATGCTGATTATGCTGTAAGGAAAATGTAACGGTTTTAACCTATACTCTGCGATTCACACAATAGCTGCTAACCACAGCGATGCTGATGAAATAACGTGCGTTTGACATCTTGTAGAGTCAATAAATTTACTTGTCGACCCATCGACAGCATATCGATGGTGGCAAAATAGTTGGTGAATGGGGAACATGTGCCTCAGGCGGCGACTTGAACAGAGCAGATGATCGAGCTTGGAATACAACAACATAGACGAATCACGACTCTCTGACAGAACTCGACAATATACACCTGATGAGCCATGTCTGTATACAGGCGCAGCCCGCTGGACATTTGCCGTTGCAATTGTTGCCACGATATAGGTTTACATGTAGCCTACACCAGGTTCAATAAAAACAACCCGTCTGACGTTTGGTAATAACTTGTAGCCAGATATCAAACACTGAAATAAATAAATTTCCGAATAAATGTATGCATTATTTTACGTGCCACACCACCTTGTGAAATGCATAACTTCATAATTCACTGCTGTTCAAAGCTGTGAAGAAAACATCGCAAGCATGCATATGGTACACTGAAAACAGCAAAACAACAAAACGATCACACATTTTGAGATTTTTTGTGGTGTAAATTATTGCAAATGAATTATCTATAGCGGGTCCTAACTAATATAGGACCCACTATGGGTCTATGTATATTTCTATACGTCATAGACATCTGGAATTTAGGCCTACAGTCCTTTGAAGCGTCAGAGCAACAACCTTCATTAATTTGTCCAACGAAGGTATAGTCTGTATCACCAGAGCGCTAGTACATGTTGATAGCTAAGCCGCTATCTATAAATCGGGTTTAAGGGGGTTAAAAACTTGCGACCGGCTTTAAGCCGATTACAGGAACTTCAGGAAGCAAAGCGGATGGGCTTCACGGCCTTCACGACGCACAAGCCTGGGCCGTATATCATAGAGCCGTTGCTGTTTTAAGTCACAAATATAGGCTATATTACCTAATTCACCAGATTCTGTATACTTATATTTTAAAAATAACTCCCTGTCGTCAGTTCATTTCGCCCTGCTAATTACAGCGACACAAATGTGATGTTTCGGCTTACTGGCTATTTTGTATTTTTAGTTTTGATTTGAAAAAAGTACATATTCTCAGTCACTGTGGGACCCCGCGCGGCCTCATACAGGGGCCCTCATCATCATGCGGGTCCCTCGTGCAGGGCCCGAGCTTTGTCACACGGGTCTGAAGTTCTGAACTCCAAACATACAGAAATCAGACTGGTTTCGGCAGCCATATTCAAAACGTCGTAAAGAGCGATTTGTCGTTGCTGTCAGCGGAAGACACCGCAGTTCGACTGGTAGAGACATGGCAGACAGGAGGTCCACCAGTTGACGACCAGTCCACTTCGTCCACTGGACGGGGTTGTGGGAAACCGACAAACTGGACAACACGTGCACTGACCCGCAGTCTGCATCGACTTTTGCGTGACTGTCCACCACCACCTCCAGACAGACTGTTGAACAGCGGCAGATAAGGCCGACCGCCGCTGCTGCTTCCGCACCACATGATATAGCAGATCGCCGATGCCGACACAGCGCCCGTCAGTGGCCCGACGATGTATATCTGATATATTGCAGACACTCAGCGGCTGCACATCTATCACGGTGGCTGTTAGTCGATAGCTACTAATCACAGTGGTAATCGAATACGATTTCGGAATCAGATCAGAGAACGCACAATTTATGAGTTTTTTATTGAGAAGAACGGAGGAAAATTCGCCTATTAGAAGACAGTCTTGCAGCCTACAGGCCTACTCGATTACTCGATTAGTGTGGCTCGGTAGACTATATTAGAGCGTCGAACTAGTGATCGACAGGTCGTGGTTCTGTTCTCACCCGCTGAACTGTCGAACACGGACCTCGCTGACACCAATTTGCCTCTAGCTGTTATCAAACTGTGTAGTTTGGTACAAGCGACAGGGCCGTGATGCTTCACAGCTTGGAAGGTAACCGTATATAGGGGGGGGGGGCTACAGGGTGTCCCTTAAAAATGACCCCCTATGCTGTTTTGCCAAAATTTCTATAACCAACGGCACTTTTTCAGCCAAATTTTACACACACACATGTACTCATCAAAGATACAAATGTTGACCATTTTTGGTGTTTAATTTCAAAGTATACAGACTATGATAACATTTTTATCAACTATAGTCTCTAATTTTGCAATAAAAATTTTAAACCTAATGCATATCAAGTGAAGTTTTCTAGAAAACTGCTAAGGAAACGGGTTCGAAGGCACATGGCTGAAAAAAAATGCCATTGGTTATAGAAATTTTGACAAAACAGCATAGGGAATAATTTTTTATGAGACACCCCGTAGATCTGGTGTCGCACTTGCCATTTGTCACAGACTGTTATTTATACCACCTATGGGCTCAAAGGCCTAAGAGTGGCGGGTGAGCAGTCATGCCTATGGTACTGTGGATTGTGGCACTTTTACACTATGCTTGCACTTATATCACATCACTTGACAATAAATACGGTTTGACGTAGCACTTAATTGGGATCAAGTGTTACGTCAACCGTATTAAGTTATGACAAAGCATGATTTTACTTCGCATAATACTGTCGTGTTATGATATAAATGAAAAAACGATCGACAGGTGTCACCAGGGCTGTGTCGTGTCTGTGAACGGTGCCCGACAAGGCAGAGACGGCGATGTAGCGAGCTGGGTTCATAAAGGCTGACGTTGATGAGTACTATTAACACACACACACACACACACACACCACGTCGTTTTGCGGCCCTGTTCTTCGGACAACCTAGTTAAGCCGATAATAGAAACAGCTTGCGCATTTTACTGACTTAAGCCCAAATTCTTCTTTTTCTTCCAGAAAATCGGTCAGCTTCAAGGAATTGAAGGTTTTGCCGATTCCACTTGGCACATCACGTCACGTCACGTCACAAAACGCTATCTAGCTCATGCACTTATGGATATAGGAAAAAGTCGTGACGCGACGTGTCGCGCTTGTCGGGCAGCACGGCGCAACACGCAAGACGCGACAAGCGCGACAAGCAGCAGAAGCGCAAGTGTGGCGCTCACTCATTAGCAGCAAAGAGCCGAGCAACTGTTTTGTTGTAAATGATTCGTTTATCGTTTTTGCTCGTGCACTATGTTACTGTTAAAATCATTACTCTTCTGTTGTCGCCGAAAAACGTTATCGACGCGGTTCAGAGTAAAGGTAATCAAAATCAAATCGGAAGTTTTCGGAGGAAAATGACAGTAATTGGCAATGGGAATGTTGGGATATGAGTCAGACACGCACGACTTTGTCGTGCTTGTTGTGACGTAACGTGACGTGACTGTCCAAGTGGAGTTTGGGCTTTATACAGAAAGGCCCGTTTGATCGGAAGCCGCAGAACAAGCCCACCTCGTTCCTGGCCGAGTGTCGTCAGAGGCGACACTGATATTAGCTTTTTATGTTTTTTTTGTATACACTATATTTAGTTGTTTTAGTATACTGAGTTGTGTAACTTTCATGCATGCTAAGTTCTGTATTATTCATTTTTATCAGCATCAGTTAAGCGATTAAGTGACTGGCTATCAATGCCAATGACGTAAAATATCATGTCGGGCTGCGGCGTTAAATTTCGTTGTGTTATTATTATTATTATTATAGGCCTATTATTATTACTCTGTTGAACGTATACCGCAAAGAGAGTTCCGGCTGCTGCCGACATTCCAACTGCGACACACGTTAGAATCCGCGCTGCCTTATCAAGCAGGTGCGACGTACTGATGTACACGAGAACCAGCTGGCACGTGACCACGCTCTCAATGACGTAACGTTGGGTTGTGGTGAGGTCGTCGTGCGGCTTTGGAAGAAGGAGCCAATATTGCTCCGAAGACGGCACCAAACTGTTGTTCACACACAGTCGCAATGATGAAGAAAATTACGAAAAACGAACAAGCATGGCAAACGAAATATTCATAGCATGTGCTAAAACATTAACCGGAGATCTGCACTTAGTATGACTAAGAATGAAAAGAAAAGCGAATAAATGAAAACTCTGAGGATAATTGTCTTCCTGTGTTTTTACGTTGTTTTGCTTTCTTGTGCATGTGTATTTTTAATTAGTATTTTTGTATGTTGCCTTTTACTGCGAAATAAACTAAGTAAGTAAGTAAGTAAGTATTCATAATAAACGTAGGCATACGTAATATTTGCAGTTAAAACAGCAACCACTGCCAGAGCTTCAGGACAAGGGAAAAGACTCTGGTCGTCAATTGCTGTAGGCCTACATATAAATAAACTATGAAAATGAAAAGTCTGAAAGGAAAGTCTAGAGAGTCCGTGAAATCAATGCGACAGAAACAACGTCGAACACTCCTTCGTGCCCTTCATCTTGACACGTGATCCAATGCGAACTGATCCACCGCAAGGGGGCGCCCGACTCTTATCCGTGCGTATGACCGTTTTTGCATGCAGATCAAAGATCAGTAAAGGCCAATAAAACGAATAGGGGTCAGCCAAAAACTATGTAACAAAGTAGAAAAGAAATATCAGAAACTTACAGTTTGACAAAGAATAATGCCGCAAAAGCTCCAGTTAACTGCGCTGCCGTGAACCATATCGCTAAACAAAAAATCGAATATAGGTCTGTTACTACGTTATCGTCAAATGTGTTCCACATTTTAGGATCTAGGCTGATATTGAAAATCGTTATTTATCATTCATAAAATGGCAGCAAAGCAAGCATACAAAGACGATCGATAGCAGAGTCATTCAAAAGTTATTTTCGAGCGATTGCGATTGGCTTGAGACAGTGACATTATGATACTGCTGGCGTATAAGCCCATACTGTCAAACTCCATCTGAACGGACAAGCGGACACGTCCGTTTGTCCGTTCAGAGAAAGTTTGACACATACAGGATGGCCCCAAAAAACGGGCACACTTTTTGTACGCCTTAATCACACAGCGAACATACGCCTTAACTTCATCAAACATTGACCGATTTTCAAACTTATTTAACAGTTTGAATCAGGAAAACATTTGTAAATTTGTAATAATACTGTCACTTAAGATCCTGATCCCACCACATCTCAAGTGTGTCGCTACACAACCTTGTGAAATGTTAATGTTTTGAAAGCAACAGTTGAAAACAAGACTTCTGTAACAACACATTTTTAGAAATTACCACACAGGAAACAACGTGTTTATTGTCTCAGTTATTATCTAAAGTAACTGTTGCATCCTGCAGTTTTTACATCAAATGTTCAATGTGTCCACCTTGCTACTGGACGACGCACTCTTAACATGTGTTGTTACAGAAGTCGTCTTATTTTCAATTGTTGCTTTTAAGACACCGACATTTCACAAGGCAGTGTAGCGACACACTTAAGGTGTGGTGAGATCTTCAGTGACAATATTATTACAAAAGTTGTCCTGATTCTGACAGTGAAATAAGTTTGAAAATCGATCAATATTTGAGAATTTAACGCGTACAAAATAAAGGGTACCAGTTTTTGGGCCACCATGTAATCGTATCAGATGTCAGTGACACCTTGGTTGAAGAGGTGCGAAATAGTTAGTTGGTTAGTTAATTAAGGAATAAAGGCGTTAAGCCCGAAAGCTGTATAGGCCGAGAACAAAGTCGCATTTGTTATAATGAACAACAAATTAGGACAGAAAACTGCGGCTGAACAAAAACGGCTTCAGTCTCTTCTTTGAAGTCTATAGAAATGGTGCTGAAGTGACGTGAAGTGGCAAACTGTTCCAGATGTGTGAAGCAGCAGTAGGAAACGCCCTATCACCGACGGTGGACAGCCGAGTTGGCGGTACGATCAGTGCAGACGTTGACGACCACAGACCTATAAATAGAGTAGCTAGACTGGCCACGCCTATGCTACGGCTGAAGCGTCGGCGGCACACTCGCGCTATCGGCGGAAGTCACGTGACGACAGTATAGGAAGCACTGCGTTGCAA
>Ga0056115_1002104_pt1 | contig 10021 bp, 5 predicted proteins | sample WorMetOlspDAHAB1_FD_77007 | JGI IMG/M metagenome (GOLD analysis project Ga0056115, IMG submission 77007) | Marine gutless worms symbiont microbial communities from Max Planck institute for Marine Microbiology, Germany - Olavius sp. DAHAB.1 ...
AATCCCTTTTGATCGCACCAAGAATAGGATAACATGGTCAAAGCCATTGTGTTGATCGAATGGGCTGCAATAAATATTATAATTAATGTGACCTGAGCATGTTGACACGTGACCGCAACAACCAATCACAGACACGGCTTAACGGAACGAGGTCAGGTCATGTGTTAAGTGCGCAGTTAGGTTAACTGATTACGATGGAATGCACGATGGAGATAACCCTTGGTAACTCTTAACCAAGGGTTAGCTAACTGGAGAGTTAACCCGAGACGATGGAACCGACCATGAATGTTGTAAGAAGCGACAGAATCAGGATAGCTTGTTTAGTGCTGTATATTTAGTTGTTTCAGTTTATTGAGTTGTATTGAGTTTTGTATTTTTCTGTGCTTCTTAATTTTGTCAAATGATTGGCTGTCAAGATTGTGTCTGAAATTACCCGTAGAATGTCAGATGGGGCATTATACTAAAGTCAAGTCTTGGTGGATTGTCCGCTTTCTGTTTCAGACCGTGTGCATTTGTTGTTTGTGTATTTATGTACCAGGAGTTCTATGACCATGCTGCTGAGTTGTGGAAGGATGCTGGTGTGCAGGAGTGTTACGAACGCTCCAATGAGTACCAGCTTATCGACTGTGCTAAATAGTGAGTAAAACGGTCATTCTGGTTGTGACTGGTGTTGCATATTAATCTCAGTTCTAACACACAATTAACACGTTAAAATGTTAAATAGAGTGTAAAAAAATTAATCTGGAGTCCGAAGTTTAATCAAATTTCAAAATCCTTTACTTACTTATTGCTGTTGATGTCAAATTTACGTAAGTGAAATATGAGGCAAATTTTTGTTGCTTGTTTGTGAATAACTTTGGTTTACCAGCACATGTAATGTATACATCTATGAAGTAATAAGTCGTGGCAGACATTACTGATGAAAATGAAAATACTGTTCTTGGCAATTTGTGCATTTTGCTTCCTGTTTTATCACATTAAAAATTTTTTTACGGTGCAATTAGTTGTGATTAAATTTGTTTGTAAATTAATTTGCAGTGTTGTTGTGACATTGTATTTGTAATCTCTCCGGACTTAATGTTGCAAAAATGCATGCGTATAATTCAGCGGGAGTTGACTGCATTATTAGTTGATTTTTAGTTACAAGTCGGGCTGCAACCTAGTGTGCAAATAATCTAGCGTATTTGAATACTCCTGATGTACTGAAAATACTTTTTGAATTGTTTGAATGCATTTGCACAGATAACAGTAGCTTGAATAATTTGTTTGGAAATAATGTGATATTTATGGATGTGTTCATTGCTTTTAAAATGTTTACCTAGACTCAAGTTATATCATTTGGAAATGAAGAATAAAATGCTTAGCAAACATGTGAGTTTTGTCTACGAGGAGCTTTTAGCGAATGGCAAGCAGCAGTATTCATATTTCTCACTGTTAAGCTCTTCATCCATGGCCTGCTCTTCATCCATGGCCTGCAGTAGGTGCTATAAACATTTAGTGAAGTGATTGATTGATGCTGATTGGTGATATTGAAACCATATACATTATCGATAACTTTACAACAAATTTGTTGTTGTTCTTAGTGCAAAGTATGAAGATGTTTAAGACTGAATATTTTAGTCTTTTTTCAGAATGTATCCTGATGTGGTAACTGATGTTGATGAACAGATATTCTATTGTATATCTGTGCATGTGAAGTTTTCTAGATCGAATTTCTGACGTCAGGCAGTCAGAGTACTTGCCCGATGAGCAGGTACTGTATTTTTAATTCATCATGTGAGGTTACTGTTATCTGTCTGGCATAAATTTGGTGGTGTTTTGTTTGTAAAAATTGGCAACTCTTAGATTGATTTTATCCGTGGTTTTTTTCGTGCTATTTTCGTATATTTTGTACTGCAAAATTGTTAACAAAAATGTAACAACTACGCAACCATGATGACATTGTACGGTAATTTTGTGTGACAGTTTTTTTCCATTTTATCGGGTTTTGTGTCGTCATTTGCTTGTTACATTGCAGTCTGTGTACATGTGCTGTCATACATATATCGCACTTTTTCATCCGCTGCATTGTTTGTGGATAGGACATCCTTCGTTGTCGAGTTCTGACATCTGGCATATTCGAGACGCGATTTTCCGTCGATAAAGTTAACTTCCAGTCAGTTTGCAATTCAATTTTTTTTGCTTTATTTACCCACAATATACTTCAACAACAGAAGGTTTTTTTCATATTCGTTTAGTATAATCATGTCTCCGTTCTACTCGATTTATTGTTTCATGTCACGTTTCAGTACAGTTGATTACACAGTGACTTCCATGCTGGCCTCAAATTCAAGGCTGGCATTGAAATGGTCTTGAATTTTAAAACACTGAAAAATATCTTTAATTGTTTCTGAAAGTGGCATACTCATCGTAGTGTTAACATGCTGACAGTTTCACACCATTTCTTTCGGCTGTCTAAAGCCATGTGCAAGAAGACCTCGTGCTGCCTGTATTTGAGTGGTTGGAGATCTGCCTCAATTGTCCAAATTAGCCATGTGTTTGCTGGTTGACCACTCGTGCATCCCCTTTGAGGACCCTGTGGTGATCTTCAGGCTCAAATTATTGTATTCATTGAATCGTAGTATTTTTTTAACACTTTCTCACTAATGTCGACCTATTAACCAAACTGTTTATTAAGGCACAATGTGGCCTAACCGTGCTGAGAGTGCCGTTGTTGAATCATAACGAACGTCTTCATGCTACGTGTGTGTCCAGCATGTTTGACGTCGGTGGACAGCGTGACGAACGGCGCAAGTGGATTCAGTGCTTCAACGACGTCACCGCAATCATCTTCGTTGCCGCCGCCAGCAGCTACAATCTCGTTCTGCGCGAGGATGTCTCTCAGAATCGGGTCCAGGAGTCGCTGGATCTGTTCAGTAGCTTATGGCTCAACCGGTCAGTGTGACGCAAGGCTGTCATGTTCATTGTGTCACGTTACGTATATTTTTGCAGTCACTCTTAAAACTGTTGAGCTTCACTGTTGGTTGGCTAACAGGCTGCACATTCGGCTTTCATATGGATGGATTTCTTTATATTGCTCTTATGTAGTCATCTTTATTCACCAGTACATTGGTAGATGCAAAGTTTTGCAAACACAAGCAGGAAAACATGCGATGAAGAGAACCACAAAATTTGGTTAACTGTTTTCAAAGAAGTTTGCTTTGCAGTTGAAAGCCAAAGCATCTACAGCAGTCTTATAACAACAGCACTGGATGTCTTACATAACTTTGTCAGGAAACACGGCTAAGTCGAGTGAGTGCAGTTCAGCCTTCGTAAGTGGACAGACTTCAAAGCCGTATGAAAGGACCAGGATGCATTTTGTGGTAACAAGGAGCAGGACAACTTCCTCGGATGCGTCTCTTCCTACTCTACCAAATATGGCATTAACTGAACGATAGAAACATTTTTGGCGTCATTTAGTGAGTATTTACACTTTACGGAACGTGTGATGTATATGCCATTGCCCTGGTGTGTCTTATAGTGTCGACCTAGGGAATTATGAGGCCGGAGACTCTACAGGGTGCATCAATATTAAAGACCCCACTGCGCAAAACACATTATTCTCCTAATGGTTCAGAATTTTCTGCCAAATTTTCAGGCACAGCTCCTGAAATAGTTTGCCGTCTGCAGTACTAACTTTACTTCGTTTACTTTAGTATTTCTGAAATAAAAAAGGTTTAAACATATAATGCAAATATTTCAACTGAACATGGCTGTAAACTTAATGTACAGTTAGTTAATCACCATATTTGTCGAGCACCATGTAACTTAAATGAAATCAGTCAGCAATATTCCAGTAAACGCTACGGTATATTCTCGAAATGTCTGCCTTCTGCATTTACACATGCATGCGGACGCTTTCTGAAGTCAGTGATCGACTTGCAGATTTCGTCTTGTGATAACTCGTCCCAGATCTTTGTAAGCGCTGACTTCAGTTCCTGGATGTCCTTTGGCTGAGGATTCAAGTGACCGAACTTCTCCAACATCGATTTATTTTCACTACAGAATGATGCAGCTATAACGTCATTGTTAAGCTGGTACTCAGGTGTTTTTAGTATTTGCAAACAAATTTTTTTAACCTATAAGAAATAGGCCCACCTGTACACAATGGCGTGTTCACTTAGAAATCACATCTTTGACATTACAGTTGTACTATTCATGCATGGAATAATAAAACTTTACAAAATTTACGCTGGTTGTGTCAAATTATGTCCTCAATAACCAAGGAAATTTTCATTTAAAATTCTTCCGCCGTTTTAAAGATATTGCAGTTTTTGTATTGGGGTCTTTAATTTTGCCGCACCCTGTTACTGTATTACTGTATTCTATATTATTTATTCATTCCTTTATTTTTCATGCTTTTCTTTTTAAGGCATATTTTACACCATTAAGCTCCCCATTCATGCCTGGTAGGAGGTGCTATAAACATTTTCTGAAGTGATTGATAGGTGATATTGAAACCATATACACTGCAACCTCGTTATAACGCTCATTCTGGGAGCCAAGCGAAATGAGCATTATAACGAAACGAGCGTTATAATGAAATGCATTTTTTTGAATGGTGTAAAATGCATAGACATGCAATGGACTGGTAGATCATGTGGCACAATCATCAATAACACCAGTTTGTAAGTTTGTAAACAGCAAGCAACGGTGTTATAACTTAAGAAAACTTATCATTTAATGAAACGTAGTGTAACCCTGGCGTAAAACTCATATGGTTAATAAGATGTTAGATGATTGAACTCTGAGGGCTGGGCACTGACATCTGTCTAGGTCTATATGTCCATGCACTGGGTGCTCGGAAAATGAGTCACTGCCCACCGCATACACACCGACGCTGTGGCCGCTGTGCTGCAGAGGCTGGTTACAACTACAGCGCTTGTCACTGAGCGCACAAGCAATAACTGGGCCAATTTGCCACATTTGCTCTGTACTCTGGCTCATTTTCTTCATTCTTTCTTCGCCTCACACAATGGTAGCCCAGTCACAGCCATGTGAACGGGATCCAGCATCCCGTGAGCGTTATAACCGAATGAGCGCTCTAACGACGAGCATTATAACGAGGTTGCAGTGTACATTGTCGATACATGTATGATAAATTTGTTGGGGTCTCAGTGCCACTTCGGATGCAGATCCACCATTATTCTTTCATTTCCAAACAGGCTGTGAACTGGCTGTGAGGTGAACGTGTTAGCCGAAGCCCGTAAATTCAAATTTAGAAGAAAAAGTTGTATCGGAGTTAATTGTGGTAAAGGTAAAGGGGTGCCAATGGACCATAGTCCATATAGGACCATAAGTGGTGTGATCATCTCCCTCTCATAGACCTTTGAGTCCGTAGGTGGATATATCACAAAGTCTGTGATGTATGGACAGTGCAACACCAGACCTACAGTTACCATCCTAGCTTCGGAGCGTCACTGCTCTTCCACTAGTCCAAATTATACTGTATGGTGACAGAGGCAGTGCAGTGGATGAGACCTGGACCCTTGACCTCCTGATCAGGCTACCGAGCCACACAATAATTATGGGATTGCAGTAAAATAGACTTGGGCAGTATGGGTGTGATTTACAGGATTTACATCACTCGAGTAATGTGCGTCTTTCCGGCCGAGAATTTGCAGCACCTTGTCTTATCACCGTCTGTCCACGGTTGCAAGTCACTCACTGCTTTTAGACGTAACCACGAGACTCACTGCTTTCAGTAAGATTTTACCACCCCATGGAGATCAAGCCACAAATGTGCCCCAATTCTTACCTGAAGTTGACGCTATATAAATCAGATAACTTAGTTGCTGACAGGTTGTAGCCGAGAAGAAGAATTAGGAAGACTGGGGTCGAGGCTTGATATCTGTGTGTCTATAAACGTTTGTGGAATTGTGATCTGTTGAACTTGGTTAGTTGTGCTGAGAAAGTGGTTGTAGGATGAGTGTTGTTGCTGTGTTGCAGATGGCTGCGAACTATCTCCATCATACTGTTCCTTAATAAGCAGGATCTTCTGGCCGAAAAGGTGAAGAGTGGGAAGTCTCGGATTGAAGACTATTTTCCCGATTATGCAGAATATCAGACCGACAGTAAGCAAACACTGATATTTCTACTGCTTACTGATACGTAATGTCACTGTTCATTGTACTTTAAATATTCACGGCATAGTGCTTTTCATCAGCAGTGCAATGCATGTTTTGTTGTTCTTCCACTAAGTATCATGATTTGTGACACTGGAAATGCTTTCCTTATATAGTTTGCAATGGCTTCATTTTATGTTACAGTCCATCTATCCAGTAAACTTGCAACTTAAAAAACTAAAGCGACAAAACAGTTTCAAAAAGATAAAGACTGAAAATCTGCCAATATGGACACCATAAGACATTTAGTTAGAACAGTTGATACACCAGAAACTAGAATTAAAGTTTGAAGTAACGGTTTAAAAAATACGTCGTAAACTGTGGTGTATTTGATATCTGAAACCAGTTTGGTTTTGTAATGCATGTACTGACCAAATGTTGATCAACTGTTGTGACAGCTATCTTGCTGTGGCAGACGTCCGAGAAGCCAGGGCATAGGGGCACAGTCAAAGTTTTATCAGGACATAAGAAAGCTAAAGTTGAGCTGGAAGACACAGAAGATCGTGTTAAGTGGAGTCAAAGATCCCGTGTTGCTAAAGTATTTTGTGGTTTCGTGGAGAGAAGTTTCACAATTACATGTTTTGTGTGCAGAAACCGTCGCAGGTGAAGATCCCGAGTTTGTGCGTGCAAAATTCTTTTTTAGGGACGAATTTCTGGTAAGTGTTGACATCTTGCTTTCATGCTGCATGTAACATATGCTCTCTTTTGAAAATGTTGCTTAAAAGTAAAATAATTTCATTATGATATGGAATGCGAAATTGAAGAGACGTTGTTGAGAAAGAATGAATTATTATCAGTCATTGATGATGTCTAATAAAAGAAGCGCGGTGAAATTTGAATATTTGCTGCTAAGCATGTTTTCTGTTTTGTACGCAACATTTTTCTCCTATTGGTTAATGCTTAACAAATTTTTCTACAGCGCTTCTGTTATTATGACTTCACTTACATATGTATACATTGGGTGACAGTGGCGTCATTCTGTCACCATCTTGTAGTGCATACGTGTTGTTGCCAGGTAACGGCATAAACTTAACTATGCCTGTGCATGAGCTATGTTTAACTGCACTTCTCAAAATCTCCTTATTTGCTTGCCTACAATTGTTGTGTGTGGAACTGCACGTTTTGTCCACAAAATGCCTTTGAATAAAACTATAAGATTTCTGCATTTTGTATCACTCTTTGTTCATTAAGTCGCTGAATAAAACTATATAATATAATTGACAGTTTTTACACATTATATACGTAATTAATTATGAAATAATACACAACACAAAGAGACTGGATGGTATAGATGTATATGGGACTCACGTGCTAATTTTCTCCCGATAGTGGTTTGGTGGAGACTGTGTTTTATGCTCTTTTTAGTGATGTCACTACACCTCATGTATACATTCAAAGAAGTCCCTATCCGGATCAGACAAGATTTTTGGCTTTGGTTAATGCAGTATGTTGGCTAACCAAAAATCAGTGTTTTTAATCTCTTAATATTCTGGAGAAGTTTGATAAAGGAAACTGGTCTGATAGTAATAACTGCAAGTGGTTAATTGGTTAAGTGGATTGTCCAGTAGAAGAGGAAGATTTACCCATAGTCCGTGAGGTCTGTTACAAGGGAGCTTAACCCCTTTGACGTTTGAATCGGTGAGGGTTAGACCCAGTTATGCAATCATGCAATAATGTATGCCAGCTGTCCTGGTAACTGGGCCCACTGCTACGCAGAACTCGCCGTTTCTTCCCCAACAGTGGCTGAGACCAGTATTCGTTGCACATACTGGCATACAGATGGCCAGCCTTAGTGGCCTGAGTAAATACGGGGATGGTAGAACTACAGGGGTGGTCACCAATCCAAGTACTAACCAGGCTCGACGTAGCTTAACTTTTTGTTGGTGTGACCAACTCTGTTAACACTATGCCAAACCAGCCACCATTGTCCCAGGCGTCTGGACACTAAATGGGTTTGTTGTAATTTTGTGAAGAAAATAACGACGCAGTCCAACGATGAACGGAAGTTCTGCTATCCACATTTTACCTGTGCTGTCGACACCGAAAATATTCGCCGCGTGTTTAACGACTGTCGAGATATCATACAACGAATGCACCTGCGTCAATACGAACTGCTTTAGATTTCAGTTTCGATTCTGTCTTGCATGTGTGTTTTTTTACTCGTGCTCCGCTATTTGTGACATCTTCAAGTGGCCAGGTTCTTACGGTAGCAGTACCCCAGACACTTTTTGTAGGTGTACTGCCACATTTGAAATAATCTGTGGCCCCGAAACGACATTTCATTTTGGCTGAAAAAACACGTAGTAAGAATTTTGGCCAACAATGAAAAATAATGAAATGAAAATGGTTAGTGTGGTAATTGTCAAGTTCATCTTCGTAGTATAATTCTTAGGGATACAGAGTGGATGAATGACAATGTCCTGTCTAGCGGTTAGTGAGAGTGGCACTTTCTTTTTTGTGGTTTACATAACAACTGAACAGGATTTGTTGCCGTTAAATTTGTTTATGTGGCATAAGCTTTTAAATGACACTTTTGGTTCACTAGGTTACGGTGAAATAATGTGCTTACCCGTGCGCTATATAAATATGATAGGATACAGTTTATATGTTAATAGAACATTTTATTATTTATTTTGCCTTAGAATCCGTGATTATTACAGTAATAATGTTGTTGACTTGTTGAGACACAATTGAATTCTTTATTACCACAAGTGGATAGTGTGTTTTTTATCTCTGTTATTTAAACGTCAAAGAATGTCATTGTTGCTAGTAGAAGATGTGCATTGATAGACACAAGTTATTACTTATGTGATTACGCTAAGCATTTAGATGTGTTACTGTGGAAAAATGTGGGTCTGAAAAATGACATTGATTGCTGTGGGCAAATATGAATTTGCCGAACGTTTGCCGGTACCAGTTTGCCCGAATTGTCCTGGAGAAGAGTAGGAAAAGTATATAGTAAATTTATACAGCGCTGAATCATATCTCTAAGGCCACTGAGTGACTTGTTTTTGTGACCGAAGGAAATGTAATGCCCGAAATGGAAAATAGAATAATGGTGTTTTTGAAGAATGTCTCATTTCTTCTCCGAAAATGCAGCCGCTTATCTGGTATCTCGTCTGACTGCATTATTGTATACTGTTCTTCAGTTACACATCATTGCCGTTAACTTGTGCCATGATTATGGACCAGTTATTATGATATGCCTGGTAAGCAAATCCATAATTCTGTAAGCTATAAGCACATAATAAGGATTTGAAACCTTCGGGATAGTTTGTTCACCTCACCTCCATGAATTTTGTACATATAAACTGGTAGGGCATTTTCCCGTGCGCCTGTGCCCAGGGTTGCGCCACCAGTTGCACACAATGTACCAGTGTAATTTCAGCAGTAGTGTAACTATTGGAAGGTGCCCGGGGCTAATATTTGTCTGGCGCCCCAGATTCTAGTTGAGAATATGATATAGTTCAGAACGAACTACACACTGTTGATAGTTTTGCTCCACCAGCAAATTTCCCTTAAAAATACTCTGCTCACCTTGGTAACAAAGTTCAGTCATGGCCATGCTTGTGATTGTCTGGAGGTTAAGAGGGAATATTATTAGAACTGTTTTATATATTGCCAACGTCGTACCTCTTCAATGGACACAGTTAACAAAAACAGTTCATACAACCCGGTTGGGCCACGAGTTTGTCTTTGTGTTTTTTAGGTTGCATGATTTATCTTATGTTGATGTATGTTTTGTTTTACCTTGGACAGTTGAGTCATTTCCATTCATGTTTTGGCGCTGGCATAACAAACTTAAATGAGCCCCCTTCGAGTTTTTTGCTCCCTCCCCATTATTGCGGGTTAGGAGC
>Ga0056115_1002105_pt1 | contig 10020 bp, 7 predicted proteins | sample WorMetOlspDAHAB1_FD_77007 | JGI IMG/M metagenome (GOLD analysis project Ga0056115, IMG submission 77007) | Marine gutless worms symbiont microbial communities from Max Planck institute for Marine Microbiology, Germany - Olavius sp. DAHAB.1 ...
ATTATAGCCGCAGATTTTTACATTATATAGAAAAAAACTGCATACAGTCTATCCAATGTTGTATAAGCCGACGCTCAAAAACAGCAAAAAATTAATTGTTATAAATTATAAGCATGAATATATGCGCTAGCACATTTAAATCTGCCAACTGCCAGCTTTAAATGTATGAGCTAGCGCATTTGTTTCATGCTTATAATTTATAACAATTAATTTTTTGCTGTTTTTGAGCGTCGGCTTATACAACATTGGATAGACTGTATGCAGTTTTTTTCTATATAATGTAAAAATCTGCGGCTATAATGGGGTTATTGACGACCCCCAATGCATTTTTTTCACGTTCCTACGGGGTAAGCCAACCGTCCTGAGGGAGAGTCAAACCCTCTAACCCTCCTGACTAATCCAGCCCTGGTTTTAACGAAATTACGAAGTAAGGCAGTGAAGATGACGACGACATGACCAATGCTGATAATGATGTGTCTGCGTGCAGCTGATATTCTCCGAGCAGTGCACTCAGGCAGCCGACGGTCAGTGCTACCACGTCGACCACTACGTCTGCTCCGACTGTCGAAATCCACTCGCTGGTCACCAATACGTCATCCTAAACGGACGACCTTTCTGCACCAAATGCTTCCACTCCACGTACGCCGACAACTGCGGCGCCTGCGGGCAAATCATCGCCGTTGAACAGCGTCACGTGGTACACACGAACCGGAAGTGGCACGACAGCTGTTTCCGGTGCGACAGTTGCGGTCGGTCGCTCGTCGGGCGTGCTTGCTTACTTGTCGCCGACAGCCGCATTTTCTGTAGTGATGGTCATGGCTGCGACCACCGACGTCAGAGTCAACTACTTCCGGTCGACAACAGCTGGTCCTCGAACAGCGCAAATGACGATGAGTACAAAGAGATGTATACACGGAAGCAGGCGCTAGTGGATTCTCCGCATCAGCTACAGCTGATGAACCATCAGCATTCAGCTGATGCTGTTCGACTGCTCAGTCGGCAGACCACCGTCTAATCGAGAGCGGAGACCACGATTTCGGCCAAATGTCAGCGATGAAAATATTACTTAATAGTTAAAACTATTATTATTAGCAGAATAAATTTTTGTTCCATGCATGTTAATTTATTCCCAGTGTTTAAATTTCGCGCAGCTCATATCAGCGACTGATAAATAACAATAATAATAATTATTATTATCAGTGAACGTTGCAGCAAAAACTGACTGACTGGAGTTTAACGGTAAGCTCCGCACAATATTCTTTCCTACAGTGTTTGCACTTATCGCGAGTACATTATGATGTGCTCGTCTGTTAAAATACATTTACATTGTTTGCATGTAGCTATTTCTGAAAACTCGCTTCGATTCGGCCAGAGCATAATTAGCACCAACATGTTGCAATGCAATACACACACAGACTAAAACTTTTAGTCTAAATGCATGGAAACGAAATATTAACTCGCATATTAACATATTACTACATACTGTGATGTTGAGCTAGCTTGTATACGTATACGATATAATCAACAGCAGTTATAATTCGTGCATAGGCCTTCGTCACTGAATGTAAACATATGAAATTATTGTCCGTGTGATGTTGCATATGTAATACATGTCACGTAATACTGCGGAAAATACTCAGCAACGTAAAGATAACGACGCTAATAGGACGAAAAACTGCATCTGTCTTGACATGGCCAACACGCTATTTTGTTAGTTAGCAGGGGAGGGTGGATGATTTCCTACAGACCAAGCGTGCGGGAAGCACTTTTCGACAACAGCAACTGCTGTGTTTGAAGCTGGGATACTGGTAGGATAACAGCATATTATAAAATCGTAATTAAAACCTTGAAAATAGAAAATATGGAAATAAATGAATTGTTTACACGAATTTCCATAGGCAAGCAGATGTCACACACCTAATGTGACGCATCGAGCAGAATTTCGCCCATGCACGGTAAACGACGTCACAAATTAGGTCTAGCACAGAATAGTTAATACCAAGTAATACATATTACATGCCTTGCATATTGATTACAAATGAATATGACGCATGATTGATATGACTTGACGAAAAAATCTAATCTCATTGGCAGGCTGTAATAGGCCTACAATTAATAGAATTTACTGCATGACGAATCTGTAGTAGCTTACTTTTTGAGCCACCCTGTACATTTCTCAAATTGCACGTACAGCAATAGCTTAACACGTCCAACAACTGTATGCTCCCAAAAAACTGGGGACACGCCCCGGTGTTGCCGCACACATTACATCGGCCCTCCCCGGAATACGCCCCTGAAATAGCGATACAGTTCAGCAGTGGCAACCACGTCACTACGATCAGCATTTGAAGCTTGCATCCGTCGATTAATACTCAGCATCAAGTTTAATCACAGCGCTAAATTGGTAGCCTATCGTAATGCTGCATCATACTACCGCATCGTGACCAAATAAAAACGCCAAGATATATTCAACAGAGTAGAAAATATGAAAATCCGCCAACCACACAATGAATATGCTTCAGTCAGTGCCAGCGTCATTTTTATTCATCGGTATTTTGTTTCTAGTTTTATTGCGTATTTCGTTAAACGCCTATAGTTTGATCGTGTAACTGTTTGGTGCTTGGTGCTGTTAAGCACTATAGGTCCACCAATCGCTGTTTGGAAATGCTCCTGGCTGACGACTGCTACCTCGCCACCAACGCTCGCCCAAGAAGACTGCACTTGGCTGAAACTCGTACGCTTCTCGTCAGTCGGATGTGGACCAACTTCGGCGACAGAGCCTTCAGTGCAGACTGCCTCGTGTCTGGAACTATCCGCCGACTGACTTCGAACAGCCGGATTTGTCACACAGCCGTTTCAGACAGTCGCTAAGACGTTTTTATTTCGTCGGTGTGAATACCCCCCACCCCCGCCATTTAACTGAACTTTAGAATCCTCTTACTTACTTATTCCTTACTTATTAGTTAACTTGAAAAGTTACGATCATTTGTAAAGTAATATTCGGGAACAGGTAGGTACACAGAGTTCAGGTGCACAAGACACATGCAGACCACTTGTAGGCCTACTATACTGCGTGCTGCAGTGTGCCACTTTCCAGCCAAAGGCATCTGTATTCTGCCGGCCGCAGTCTGCTATACGGCACCGACTGGGCCGCCCCTGCGGTTCCGCCATTGCCGGTCCATCTGCATGGCTACGTCTACCAGATCCAGTCTGGAATCCAAACGTCACTGAAGCTGTTTTGAGACGTTTGTTAGGGGACGTTCCTGTTCCATAGGCGACCCAGGATTCTACAATGGAGTGGGGTTCACAGTGGTTGGATCCAGTAAATTTCTAACAGGGGGCCGAGCCACGGAGTCTGGAGACGGAAGGGTATCCAGGGGCAAAATGTGCAATTAGTGTACAATTTTCGACTTGTTCGTGTAGAAAATGTATGATTTAATGTGTTGGATCAGAACTTGGACATAAAACACAATTAAAATTCGAAGAATTAGTGGAGGGGATTGGAACTCTCTAGCTCCCCCCCCCTTCTGGGTACGCCAGTGTTCCTTTCGCACGGTACAAGCACACTGATCGCATTAGGATGTTTTTCTGGTGATAATGCTCTGTACAACTTAGCAATGACACTGACATTGCTCGAGTCGGAATTTTGCAATCACGTTGACGTAATTACTCCTGTTATTCTAGCCACGAAAAAAAATTCTACATTGATTTAATATGACATGTCAGGCGAGTATTCGCATTAGCGGATTGACACGAAGTGCGTTCGACAACTGCACCATGTTGTAATCAACACGGTTGCTAGGCAACGGCGGTTGATGACACGACCCGGATGGCCGTATGTCTACCTGCCTGATGGTGTTGTTATACGCAACGGCCGTCACAACGTGAGTTAGCGAGAGCGGAGTTAGTCGACAATGGTTGAATGACAACACCCGGAGTGATCGGTTGTATCGGAGACTGGTTGCGATTGCCTCCACCCCGGCGTCACAGATGCCGTCGTTCTCGTCAAGGATGAGGTCGCGTAGGACAGTGTTGGTCTGCAGCGGGCGGGCCAGGGCGCAGCACGTTGTTGTGGTCAAGCCGCAGTCGGTCGCCGCCAGGTGTCGCAGTGTCCGGTTGTAGATGAGCGCCGTCGCCAACTCTCGCGAACTCTCGTCGCCGATCTCGTTGCGCGAGATGTCGACGTGCGTGAGTCGAGAGTTGCCGCGGAGGGCCGCAAAGAGGGCCGAACCTCCGGGGACCCCAATCGCGTTGTTTGCCACCACCAGCCGACGAAGCGGACAGTTGGAGACGCCCAGAAGTTGGGCAAGCGCCCGACATCCGGTATCGCCGATACGGTTATCTCCAAGATCGAGTTCCAGCAAAACGCGACCCTTCCCGATGGCCCGAATGAGCAGCCGACATCCGCGACCCGTCAATCCATTTCCGGCCAGTCCGAGCATGCGCAGTGACGGATTCCGCAGCAGCGCATGCGCCAACAACATGGCGCCGTCGTCGGCGAGTTGGGTACGGGCCATGTCGAGTGAGTACAGACTGGTGTTTAGTTGCAGCACGTGACAGAGGCGGACGACGGTCGGCGGGTCCAGTCGGCAGTTAGACAGCGCCAACTGTCGCACGCAGTTGAATTGTTCCAGAAGTCGCTCAAAGCGTCGAGCAACTTGTTCGCAGAACGTTCGCGACGACAGCGTCACTGACAACATCGGAACGTATCTGCACGTTCAAACACATTGAACTAGCAAAGTTCAGATTACACCAACTCGTACGAGTCAGTACTAGCTATATAACTTGGGAAGACTGAAAACGCGAGACCTGACATCGCGAGACTTGTTTCAGTGTTCGAGTAGATGCTCACTACAAGTTTATGTTTGATTCATGAGCCGCTTATCGGTTTTATGTTTGTAGTTCTATTTCTTTCTGTTTTACTTATTGCTACGTGCGGCAGACTAAGTTGGCCAGCTCTCTGGACAACGTTTGGAATCACTATAAAATAGTGATTGATTGTGTCATTGACTGATAGATCAAATTATAAAAGTTTTCTTTGTCATCATTGCGTCGTCTTGTATACTGTCTCCGTGTTCTATGTCCGCACGGTACCAGTGCGAAGCCAGCATGTGGCGCCACGATGCACACTTCGCAACAGTAGTCCGAGGTTGTTGCCGTGGCTGCCGTTACCGATTCTGATGCCCTGAAGTTGGCGCTGCTGGCACAGGCGCCTGCCTGTTCTCGTCTTCATCCTCGCTGCTGCTGATGCTGCTGCTGTTGTCGATCCGCGGCTGTAGGGACTCCGTATGAGCGCCGACAGAATGGCTGATTGCACGCAGAAACTGCAGGCGACTATAAGCGCCGCTGTTGAATCGTGACAAACAGGATTTAATTCGCTTATCGTTCAGCACGTTCGATTTTTTCTTGGTCCGACGGATGTTCAAGCAGTTGCGATCTGTATAATCTGGTGCCGCGTTGTCAGGTTTCGCGATGTCAGGTCTCGCGATTTCAGCGCCCCCATATAACATATCTACATCCAGGAATATCTGAAAGAGACACTATACTAACTGTTTCTATAGGCGTTTTCTTAAGGCATTAGTGTTTGCTTGAGATAGACACTGAGACTGCTGCGCTCTGCAAGTCTATTATTATTATAATTATCATTACTGTATGATTATTCTAACATTAAGACAAAAGATTACTAGAAAAATCATCAAGTCGATAATCTGGATCGAACGCGTCCAAAACACGATCGACAAAAACGTGTTGGAAATACAGTGCTCGACTTGTCTTTGAACTCTGGGCACAACTCTTCGTTAAGTCCACGCAATAGAATCTGACCTTGATTGTAATTGCAACGCAGCATTTTTTGCGCGCTAACGCCACACCGCATTAAAACCGTCCAAGGTCAAAACAAACGAAAATTCAGCAACATTCGTTACAAATATTATCCACAATCAATGTCCACAATCCACTCGCATACTAATACTATACTTAATTACTTATGCTAATTTATTTACAAACTAAAAAAGAACCCGGGGACATGGACCGCAAGAGAAGCATGTGAACATACCCGTTTTTCGTGAAAACCAATGAGATACGCAGCTTTGGGCACGGGCTGCACACTTACTGTATAGTGCCTAGGTGGACTTCACTCTCCGTGGCACTGTGAAATGAGTATCAGCCTTATGGCTGAGTAATAGTACAAATAGCGATGGGCGAATGTTTCGCCTATATATAGCAGCCTACAGGCGAACACAAAGGTCAAGTTTGCAGCTTGGCCTACGAGATAGCAGCATTGCAGTTGACATAACCGACTTTCACTTAGACTACCGAGTGAACTCTCACATATGGCTTTGATGATGACACTGAAATATCTTCCTGGCGTTACTGTTATTTTTTCGCCCTTTGTAATAAAGATTAAAGATCACGAGGGCTAAAAACGAGAATCTAAAATCAAAAGTTAGATTGGATAAATGTCCGGCTCCTCCTTGGCAAACACGAAAACTCTCGTATATCAGTACCGATTATTGTTATTATGTATTATGTATTATTATTATTATTATTATTATTATTATTATACCTGTCGGCTGTGTCTCGTAGTACGACAACAGGACGACGGTGTTGTTTCGAGTGGAGTCTGGATTTGCGACGACGACATCGCTTCATCAATTCCACATCACCAAACTCAAACTCCAACCTCGTTTCGCTGTCCGCATACACCACACGCACGTCCCACGTCGACGACCTACCAGCATCCGATGACCTCTCTTCCTCGTTGACTCGGCTTCGTTCCAGACAGCACGAGCAAGTACAACCGCCCACCACCTTCAGCATCCGCAACCAACAACATAATAAAATATGTATCATAGAACGCCTATTACGTGCCCGGTGGCTGGTTTGGCGTAGTGTAACGGCGTTGGTCACAACATCAGCAAAAGCTGAGCTACGTTGAGCACAGACTGATGACCTTTGGCGGGTCTACCATCCCCATAATTATCCATGGCCGCTCAGGTCGACTCAGCCTGGCCATCCCTCCGTGGGTTGGTGCACTGGGGAAGAAACGGCGAGTAATGCGTACCAGCGGGTCCTGTTGCCAGGACTGCTGGCATAGTGGCTTATTGCATGCTAGCTTAATTGGGTCTAACCCTCGCCGTCTAAAAAGTTAAAGGAGATAAGCTCCCTTACGAAGGACCTCATGATCTATGCGTAAATCTTCTATTACACACGATACGAACACAGACGTCGCATTAAGAATTGAGATAGACTCTCGAACAGTGAAATACCGTAAACAATGACTAAAAGTGGTAGCGGATTATTGCGTATTAAAAGCAATACTACAACTGCGGGTCTATGAAGATTTCTTAACTTGTTGCAGTCTGTTTTTGAGGGTCTCTGCATGGAGACTGTTCCTGCATACAAGACTGTGCATGAGAACATCGTTTCTTTCCCTGGAGTGCCCGCGAGTGACTTTGTCATTTCGGACACTATAATCGATCTTTTTACTTATTTACTTACCAGCTTTCATCAGCACAGGAACAGACAGATAAGACAACAGGTCCAACATGACGCAGCAACTGCTCCAAAAGTTGTCGCGAAGAAAAAAAGCAACGAAACACAAACACAATTCGTTACAATGTGGATACAAAAACACGACGACGACGATGACGATGATGATAACGACCTTGAGCACAAGGTCAAGAGCCTCGAGCAGTTCAGCTGTGTGTCGACAGTCAGTGTCCAGCTTCCTCAGCAGACGACAGAACGTGGCGAACTCGTCCGACTCAGTGTCGGTGATGATGTCGGTCAGCAGACGTCGAAGTTGTTCGGTGGACATGAGCAGAGGCGATGGATTGTGCTCTGGAGATGCTGCAGGGCTCCTTCTCTGGTTTCGTCGACGAAGGTGTTCCGCTATCAGAACTGGCTCCACCTAAACATCATCATCATCATCATCATCATCTTTATAAGTTAATTTAGCCAAACCAATTCTTTTTTGTTGCATATTGAACAGTAAAACGTTAGCTGACAACTACCAACTCAGCCTTCCATCCCTCCAGGGTCCGTAAATGAGTAATAATACACGCATTTACATGAATTACGGAGCTGTAGACCATTAAAATGGCAGACTAGGGATATGCATGACTGTATAGCTACAGGCCAAAATCAGAAACCGTGGGCTGCGGCACAGGCTGTACACCAGCCTGTCTGTGACGATAGCGCTGCTGAGGTGACATGTGCAGCAATTCAGGCGCTATATACATGAACCTTACCTTTACCTTTTACCTTTTTGACAGACTAGTCAGTAACTGCAGTTGGTAACAGGGCCACATTTAGGGGATCCTTGGCCCCAAGCCTCATGGGTTCCCCCTGCCCTTCCAGGAACCAACAGAAGGCCTCCTACCGAATCGATCATTTTTATTTAATTTCTGGCAGGTACATGCACAATTCTGTATTTCTTATCACACTGTATAATGATAATAACATGATTATTACAAAATTAATGCTCAATAATTCATATTCTTAATCGTATTGTATTTTGCTGCCATGTGGTTAATAAAAGATTTTCAAAAGCTTTTACAGCATCCCACCTAGTGACCCTAATAGCCGGGCCTAGGCCTCCCACCAGCGAAATCTAGCTATCTTTGGTAAACAATTTGCTTCAGTGTTCTTTGTACACACATTTGGCAATATTCTCAACACACTATGCAATTTCAAATAATTTGCATTTCTGAAACATCTTCACAAACGCCGAAATAGATGACGAAATAGTTTCACCGTCGAAAAAAAATTCGCATGTCAAAAATATATTAGTTTGACCTCTGACCTCGTAGACGAGAAAGTCGACAGCCTGACGTAGCACATCGGCCACAGTGGCGCCACCTGGCGCTGGCCGGTCGTCGTCATCACACGATGGAGTTGCCGGAGCGACCGGGGTCGTCGGGCTGGAATCGAACTCGTGAACCGGTTCGAGGAACGATGACAGCGCCTTCTGCGCTCGAGCGTCGCCGCGAGAGCTCGACTCGGACCTTCGTACCACCGCCGAACTTATGCTGCTGATACGATCCAGCAGGTCACGTGACGACCAGACTCGAGCCACGCGCATGCGCAGCGACGTCGGCGGCGGTTTCCGGCGCGCGGTCGCCGCCGCCGTCGTCTCGCCATCGGTGTCGCAGCTGGTTGAACTCACCGAGTTGAGCGCGCACTGTTGACTGCACCAGGCCAGATTCTCGTCCGAGAAAGATTTCACTACAGCCATGCAGCGAAAACAATACACGCAATCGAAATTAATACAACTGCTATTTTCGTCCTCGGTAGGAACATGGACATTTTGGGGAATTTTTACGTCTGCACAACCCGCTTCCATTTCGCTTTCGCCCAGCGCGTACAGTGCTGCATTTGAAACTGAAAAATCATGCCAACACGAATCAACACTCACTGCACAAATGTTTTTTTGCAACGGCACTATTCCGTTTAGAACTGCGCATGTTGCGTATAACCGCACATAAAAAGTAGCCCTGAGTAGCTAAGATCCCGAGGGCTATAAAAACAAAAAAAGGCTAAAAGCAAAAGTTGCAAGGCTACAGGTACTCGGAGTCGTTGCAACTGATAAAAGACGTCTGGCTCAAGCCGCTGAATGTCGCAATCAAGCTGTGGAGAGACGGACACCGGCGGTACATAAAAAGTTGTCGGCAGGTTTTCTTGCATATGTATTTATTACTGCAACTGCTTGGTTAAACCTTCCACTTCGCTTCCGAATTTGTGCCTTTAATCCTCATCAGTCACGCGCGAAGCGTTTGAGCTCCTTCAGCCTACAACTCTCCGCCCGCCGTCAGTCCCTCACCCTTCCCTCAGCGGCGCCGCCCATCACGACCTACTACGTCTAACGGCAGACAACAATATAAAACATATAACGTCTCACAGTCACAACAGTTGATGTTGAGATCGTTAACGAAGCGGTAGCCTATGTCTCAGCTGAATATTCGCAACTTCAGTAGTCGTCTGAACATGGTGAGAGCGAAACAAATAGGCCAAACGTAA
>Ga0056115_1002106_pt1 | contig 10019 bp, 5 predicted proteins | sample WorMetOlspDAHAB1_FD_77007 | JGI IMG/M metagenome (GOLD analysis project Ga0056115, IMG submission 77007) | Marine gutless worms symbiont microbial communities from Max Planck institute for Marine Microbiology, Germany - Olavius sp. DAHAB.1 ...
AAACCGCGACATCTGCCTGCCGCCCGCGCGAACAGCCTCCGTAGCCCGCGCGTCGCATTAGCTTAAACTGTTGGTGGTAACAGTTTACTTAACTGCTGATACAGCCACTGGAATGTTAATGGCAGCCAGTGCCGTCCATTGTCACTAATTGCTTCACGTCCATGCCAGACTGTGCCACACATTTATATTTTCAGCTGTATCCATCACACGATACAAACACAAGACTTGTTTTATCAAAGGATCCTGAGGGTACTTAACAGGGACACGGACCCCCGCGGACCTCCCTGACCAAATTTTTGGGGGTCTGGACCCCCCAACCCCCCTTTGGATGCGCCTATGCATGGAAGATAACAGTAGTTAACTTTTTGTGCAACGTTACAGTTACTGTCTTGTAGACGGGATAGCTTATCTAACTTAGGCGTTGGCAATCGCCTTATATTGCCGTGTCTGCGCTCTTCCTCGATTGTTGATTGCAAAGTGATTGACATATGTGATGTGTGTGTGTTTTTATTCAGCCATCAGAGATGCTTTGTGATGGAAGTGATGGGACGCCATTGTGGGTATGCAGCATGCTTTCTGTATATGCGTTCTCTAGCTTGATTTGTATGTCAGTTCCAAGCATGCATGTGCTGTATCTCCGCATAGTGGCAGATAATGTCGGATATTTGTTGGTCCGGTTCACTCTGTTAGCTACCCTGCATGGCTGCTTTCTGCGAGGTTTTGTTGGAAATCTTTTCTTCGTTGCAAGTTTAATAGTTAAGCTTAACGTGAATTTAGGAAAAAACGTCCACGGAAATAACGTACACTAGGAAAATTGGTCCATTAGACTTTTACTGATGCGGAAAAAACGTCCATCTAACATAGGGAAAAAGTCCATGTCTTCAGTTGACAAATGAGGCATCGACACCGCACGACTGGATGCGTTGTCGAGTCGACTTGACTGAAGCAGACCGCCGCACATCGCCGCGTCCACCCAGTAGTCCAGGCGGTCTGTGATGTCGCCGACACGCGCATCCTAGCGAAGCTTGTTTAGTCAATACTTAGCTGATGACGGTGACACGGCAGCTATTAATAACGCGATTTGAGCGAAGTGTCGACATGCCTACTTGAAGACTTCTACACATTTCCACACGATCGTGAACGAAATTGGAGACTGATCACATCACTATGTTAGCTTGAGTGTACAAAGTAGCTTTGTACTAAAGTTGGTGAACGTATCGTGTTTGCGTCGTCACAATAAATCAACGTCATTACGCTTATCTCACACACCCTTGACTATATTTACTCCATGGACTTTTTTTCTGACGTTTGGTGGACGTTTTTTCCGCATCAGTAAAAATCTGATGGACCAATTTTCCTAGTTGACGTTTTTACCGTGGCCGTTTTTTCCGTGGACCATTGTACCGTGGACGTTATTACCGATTGTGGCTTAACGTAGCGCCTGTCATCTTGTCCCGTGTTTTAGGTGCTTTTCGAAGTATTCTGTGATGTTCATGATGATGATAGCTTTGTTTAACTGGTGTTGATGGTGTAGTTAGTGAGTGATTATGTTAAATTTTCCATAATTCATGAAACACTTTCACCGATGTGCTATTTTACAGTGGCCATTAACTAACCGTGACTTCAAGGTTCATTTCAGAATTCGTATAAGCTCAAATTCCATTTGTGCACAACAAGTCTTGTCATGTTGATGGACATGTCGAACGTGTCGAAGGCTGTCTGCGACACGACTAGACTTGCCCCGTGTGTTTACAGCGCGTACGCCGCAACCAATCACGGAGCAGCATTAGCGCCACGCGACGCACTCACGTGATGTCGTAATTGACGTCGTCAGCGGAAAAAATAGCGGCACAGACATTTTTGGTTTATTTTTTGTTGATTTGTATATTATGTTTGAATTTTTATGCATTCCGTTTTCACCGTGAAACATTATTGGCGCGGTTCATGTAATGAAGGTAGTCCCACTGAAATTGGAAGTTTACGGAGGAAAATGAGAAAGATGGGCGTGTCGTGATACAAACTCAATACACTACCCGACGTGACAAGTTGTGTTGTGTCATGACTAGCCGAGTGGAATTTGGCCTAGAGTGTCTCGGTGTTTCTATTGTCCTTGTTGTGCCATTGCAGTTATCTTGCGCTGATGGCTGGTCTTGCTTCTGAGGCAGATTGGGTTTTCATCCCGGAGTGGCCACCACAAAAAGGATGGGAAGATATCCTCTGCTCAAAACTGGCTGCGGTAATACTAACTAGTAAATAATCATAAAGAAAACTTTAAGAGCGCACCAGTCACAGTCCCTATTGTGCTACAATATAGCAGGAATATCTATAACGAACAAACAAGGATGTCTTAAGATATCGCTCAAATATAGTGATTATAGTGATATATCGTGACGAGTCTCTTGAGATATTCTTGGAGGCTATTGCAAACTGGTGGACCAGAGTGGCTGAAAGCACGAGCTCTGTAGGTGGACAGTTTTACTGAGGAAACAGATTGCTAGAATCAGAGTCTGATTGTCATGTCGGCTAGTGGGTTGAAGTGAGGGCGACATCAAAAAGTATGTCGATGTTGGCCTGTGAGTGGAACAAACAGTTTAGAGAGACTGTAAGTATACAGCACTTCCCCGATTTAGATGTCTGTAGGTTTTTGTCCACCCCCAATTCTCGTAATGAATTGATTACATTCGTCGATCCATAATTGTGGAATATCTGAAGCGTTAAATGAATGAATAATATTGTTTGCATTGCAGCTGCAGAAAAAACCTGGTCTGTTTGGCGAATTTCTGTAGTAGTGTATTCTCGAACTTATCGCGACGATTTTTCCACCGGAACAAAGTCAGTCTGCAGTTCGTTCTAGATCTGGTTACGCGAACTGGTGTGAATTTTAGTTTTTTTTCTGGTACCAGAGCACCCAGGATTTTATGTTGTCGAAATGCCACAATATCAGAGTTGTCGTTCAGCATTTTCTAGGTATTTTGTGTTTTTTTTTGCAGGAGCGTAATACTGGACAGCGGTTGAACATCATAATTGTTGCTGAAGGTGCAATTGACTGCGAAGGCAAAGCGATCACTCCAAACTTTATCAGAGATGTAAGCTACAACTATACACAACACCAAAAACAAATAAATAATAAAATAAAATAACAATAAAAAATAACTTAAGTGAATAATGTCGAGCACTATCCGCACAGCACCGGCAGTCACTCACACATGCATGCTACCATCACGTTGATCCATAAACACTTTTGACAAATTTTTATCGACGCGTTTCTAACAACACTGTAGGTAATTGGAAATGAATTTTTTTTTCACATCACATCACCACATTTGTCACTCGTTCTGACGAGTTTCAAGAAAAACCTGTCAACTTAATCGTAGGTGTCTCGTATAGGTCTCGTTTAGTGAATCTGCTTTTGAAATGACCTATATTGTGTTGTTTTGGACGCTAAACTCTACTCACTCACTCACTCGTTTAGTGACGTTACAGACTTGTAAGGCATATCGAATTGGAAGTACTTTATAATGCAGCGTACCGTTGTGTCGTTGCTATTGGTGGATGACTGATCACTCGGCCACCACGAGCTGAGGCTTTGACAGCGGGCCATGTGTCGACAGTTGACATTATTTTAAACTATTTTTGCATTCTAATTGCGTGTGTTTTATTCAGTTTTCAACACCTGTTTTTATCATTGTATGCATTGTAATTAGTCTGGCTTTTGGCTTTAAAGATTCAATAAACTGTATAATAATAATTATTATTGTCATTTTTGTTGTTATTATTTATTTTATCATTATTACGTGCAGCTTGTGAAGTCGCGTCTGAAGTACGACACGCGAGTGACGATCCTTGGCCACGTTCAGCGCGGAGGAATTCCATCCGCCTTTGACATTGTCCTGGTTTGACACATTATCTGTTTACAGTCGCAGGCCATTCATTACGTAGTTGGTTTTGATCGCGTTTGCTCAGCAGTGCTGGCTTTTTTGTGTTCATCGTGTTCCCATCTACGTTCCGCCAAGCGAAATCTACCGCACATACCACGCAGCAACTACTGGACGTGTACAGCTGCCCGGCTTTTGCTTGGAACAGTCTTCGAGATGCTGTCCGCAACCCAAACGCCACCAAAGCTGCTTTCAGGCACCTGCAAAAGAAGCTGGCTCATTGGGAAGGGATTTACTGGGTTCATAATCTGACCTGTAACCTGTGCGGCAAAAGAATTGCGCACACCTAAGATTTATACAGATAACTTCTTGATACTGTAAGCTAATTGAATGGTGACTATACTGTTATGTGCTCATTGCATGACTAAATGTATCCGTAAAAATTCGCTTTAAATTCCAAGCCATTGCTGAGAAAACTGTCAAAATATTTTAGGGAGCTACTTTTTTGCATGTGCATAAGCACTAACCAGCCAGATGCTAAATCTAACCCTAACGCTAACCGTAACCTTACTACTAAACAGCATGCAGTAGTGAGCATTCAACTACATACAGTCTCATCGTACGTATTCAGAGAAATTCATTCAAGACAGTGTCACTGCACTGTTTTGTTAGTGGTTTCCAATGTCGTTGTTCAGATATGCATAATTAAGTTTCTCCGTTCCTTTCGTTGGCGCCTCAGTCGCGACATTAGCCAGTGAGTGATGAGCGCGTTTTTCTGTCTGCCTGCGACGTGCAGGGCTGCAGAATGGGAGCAGAGGCAGTGCTGGCAGTGATGGATGCAAAGCCCGATACGCCGGCGTGTGTCGTGTCTCTCGATGGCAACCAGACGGTGCGCGTCCCACTCATGGAGTGCGTCGAACGGGTGACAAACGCTTTTCTTTTGGCACTTTTTAGGTTTTTTTCTTTAAGCATTTTTCTGGGTTTTTTGTTCTGTGTGTTGACTCTGTGGCTATTTTCTTGCACATGCACACGACTACCATTGTGACTGGGTAGTTCATTGTTACTCTCACTCTCGTAGTCGACTTTGACGTGCTAATTAAATTAAAAATAAACTAAATTAAATTGATTATTTTAGTGAAAAGATTAAAATAAAAAATAAATATTCAAATCATTTTTTTGCCATTTTGATGTTGGGAGAACAGCATTTCTTAAGAAACAACCAACCAGCAGTGACATAATTATTATAAAATACTAACAAGTCTGCTTCAGTAAAGGGCATGCTTGGCTGATCTAGCATTATCCAGTTTTGCCAGAATTTTGTGTCGAAAATATCAGTCCCGTAGTGTGCAAATTCTGCATGCCATTTATGTGAATTTTGGGCAAATTTGGTGTAGTTTTTTTTGTTAAAACAGTGATAGGTTTTGTTACCAACACAAATTTTCAGTAGCATGTGTGGATAGTTTTCTGATTATGTGTCACAATTTTCCTGCGAACACATTTTTTTCGTGTGTAGACAAAAGCGGTGCAGGCAGCCATGGACCAGAAAGACTTTGTGAAAGCCGTCGAGTTGCGTGGAAGGTATTGACAACCATTGTGTTGTTGTTTCCTCGTATTCTGTTTATACAGCAGCATGCTGTGTGTCTAATGCTGAAATTCTCTTGAACGTGTTTCCACCGAAAAGCAGTGTTGGACTTTTCCGAAGATGTGGTCAGAAAAGCTGACGTGTGCTGATTGGCATATACTGTTTGGCGTGGGGCTTTGTGCTTTGTATCCATCACAGCTTAGAGATATTAGTACCAGTTGTGCAACTCGGACAAAATGTGTGATCATATCTATGGTAAAAAGAATGTGGATAGAACAGTTTTGGTATGATTAGGAAACTGTTCATTGAACCGGTATAGTTTATTTTTACCTACGTGTGTTAAATTATGTTGCGACGTTCTCAGTTATTGCACCAATGTACCACATTACAACAGCTACACATTATGTGATGACTACCAAAGTCTTAAGGCTCACCGGTATCACAGCTCTGCGGACTAACACTGCTTGCCGTACGAAAGTGCCACGGCAAGCTGTGTAGTCATCACATAATTTGTGTGCACATAGTCAGTGTTTAACAAGTTTCTTGTTCAAAGTCTTTGTGGAGGTGTGACGTGCATCTGTTGTAATGGCAAAAGTTGCTAGCTACCGTCGTTGTAGGAGTTTCCAGACGAATCTCAACTACTATCGGCTGCTGAGTAAGGTCCAGCCTCCACCATCAAAGGCAGGCAGCGATACGGTCAGTCGTTGTCAATCATTGTTGGTCAGTCGTTTCCACTACTGCAATGCTTCTGTACTAGGCGTTGCTTCTCGATAGAATGTCGAACTTGTGATCGAGAGGTCGCGAGTTCGAGTCTCACCCACTGCGCTGCTGGGCAAGCCGCTGACACACAGCTGCCTTCATCACGAAGCAGTTTAATTTGGTGCTATAGTGGAGCGATCGGTGATGCGCCGATGCTAGGAAAGTAGCAATAGGTGTGGCGTCGCAGTGTGTCACATTTTTCCTGGTTGTTTTTTAGTTCAATCTCGTGAAATTTTCACACAGAGACCTTTTCGAGGGTCGTGTTAAAGTGAACCTGTTGGGCGCAGCGTTTTAGTTTGGCTTTTAATTTATGTTCAGTTGGTTTCTGTAATGCATCTTGAGTGATTTTTGTCGCCTTTTTATATCCATCTTCTTTGCTTAGTTCATTCATAATTTCTTCTATTTTATGTTATTTTCATTTCAGATTGCACATCACGCAGTGTAGACAAACACAAGACACACAAGATGACAGAATTATAAATACAGAAAAACAGCCAAGTTTACGTTAGCGTGTAAATAAGTAAACACTTCTAAATTTCATTCTGGAAATTGTTAATGCAGTATTTTTTCTCACATAGAAATTCGTGCTAGTTTAAACCGATGATGACATTTGAACAGTTTGCTAACGCTTTACCAGCGACTGAATTTCGTGCACGGCAGTTTTTTGGATTGTAATTGCCGTGGCTGTTAATGCAGGGGATCCGTGCCAGATGGATTAATTTTTTTTTTACTTTTTTGCGTTTTTATTTTGCCATCTACAGTAGTGCTGATTGGCATGGCAGTTCATCTATCGTTTACGCTGAATGGGTTTATGTATTTTTTCTCGTTCGCATTTTATGATGCATAGAAATTTTCGGTCTTGCAATGCATGGATAGTCTCGTAGACCCTTTTCTGAATTGTTGACGATAAGATACAGTCAGAATTGTACTGCCTGATTGCTTTAGTTTTGATTTAATTATCTCAGCATGATCGGTCATTTTTCTTCAAATAACATAGATGCATGTAGTTTGATCTCAATTTTTTTACTTTATTTGTATTTTAGTTAAATTGCAGAATAAATATATTATTGCTATTATTATTATTACTAAAACTTCAGTAGCTATGAAAAAAATTATTAAACTCAATACAGTCTGCTGTAAGCAGTGGAGACAAAACATACATGAGGCAGCAAAAAACCTAACATGCTTTTGGTCGCATGGTAATTATGACGATAATGACAGTGTGAATAGATCTTCACTATAATCGTCATCATTTAATTTTCTGAAAAACACACATAATATATAAACACATAAAAAATACAGTGAGCAAGACAGGCTATGCTCAAGTGGAGTGCTTACAGCTGCCTAAAGTGATTTGTTACTGCAGTTAATATAAATAACGAATGGGACAGAACATGTATTGCAGAATACACATGAAAACATAAAACTTTAACGTAATAATAAGCTGTATTAGTACACGAACAAAAAATACGAGAGCTAAAACCATTTGACAAAATCCGACAAATCAACCTTTAAAATTGAGCAGTGAAGTGCATGTCGTCAGGCATAGCGTTCCAAACATTGGTCGTTCGACTGCTGCATAAAAATGAAATGTTATTTTCGGTTGCAGCGCGTGCACACGATGGCCGTGATGAACATAGGTTCGCCTGCGTGTGGAATGAACGCTGCCGTTCGTAGTTTTGTCCGACTGTCGGCCGCAAGCGGCTTCAAAGTCCTCGGCATTCGATTCGGCTTTGAAGGACTGCTCAACGACAATGTGAGTTCGCGTGCCGAAGTGAGTTACTGTCTGCGCAAAAAAATGAAACTGAAGCAAAACTGAAACGAAACTGTTTCAAAACTGTTTTGTTTTAGTTTCATTTCGTTGTGCGGACATAGATGAGCAGCAAGTAAAAATATCAATTGTAGTCGCTGTGCTATCATGGGGGAATTGGGAAATGAACAGTTGAAGAGATGGGTTTTCAAACGTTTCCTAAAAACAGTCAGTGTGATGGCATCGACATGACGTTCTGCGGGGGCAGAGTGTTCCGTAGCCTGGAAGCGGCGACCAGAAAAACATTATCTCTTGCGAACGCGTGTTAATGAACCGACAGCAACCGTCCGAAATGTTGACTGTTTGTAGAATAACTGACTATTTTCATCGTACGATATGCTGATAGGTTGTGGATGAATGACCTTGAATTGTGCTTGAATCGTTAAATTAAAAGGCCTCAATTTGTGTTGGACAGTAGGTGCACGAATCCTTTTGTGATGATGATGATGATGATGATGCTGTGTTGTATGTAGGTGAGTGCTTTGGATTGGACTGATGTTCAAGGTTGGGCTGGTGCAGGCGGCACAAGACTGGGCACTACCAGGTATGTTTTGGACCCTGTCTCTTACCTTTACCTTTACCTGTACTGTTACCCTTTACCTTTGTAGCATAGCCACATCAACTGTGTAAACTGCCACTATTGCGTTTCTTTGCGACAATGTCAACCATGTTTTGTGTGGCTCTTAATGTGATTGGCGCTTTTATAACTTTTCCGTGATTACGATGATGATTATAATGATACTGGCGAGAAAGTGAGAAAGTGAACAGGCAACTTGGGGTCAGGGATTTCAAAAATGTGGACTATTTTTGCCCCCGGTTAGAGGTCACGTGACACGGCGCATGCGCAGTGACTGTTTCAGATAGCGGAAATGTGATCAAATATTCAGTACTCATAACTCAGTAACCGATAGTCGTAGGATAATAAAAATTGGTATGTGGGTTGGACATGAGAAGCACTGTACACGAAACACTCTCAAGGTCAAAGGTCAAGGTCACAAGGTCATGCGACGTAGTAGCACAAAAACATGGAATATAAGATACAGGGTCCGCATGGGCGGTGAAAATATGCCCAAAACTCGTTTACGTTGTTGTAAACGTCACTCGGTAGTGGAAATGCATCTGTCTTAAAGGAAATCGAGGTGGCCGGAGCAAATGGCGGGCTCAGATTTTTGACCGGAAGTTCCTAAATAGCTGTTTCTTCGCATGCTCGGTGAAAATATGCCCAAAACTCGTTTACGTTGTTGTCAAATCGCCACAATTTTAGTCCTTTTATAAGAAATCGTGGTCGCTAAACACGATGGTGAGGGCAGTTTTCATACTGGAAGCAGAATTGACGCTATTTCTGCACATGCGCACTAAAGAAATCGCCAAAACATAGCGAAAATGTATTCCGACAGAAGAGTATTCACCTGTTACAGGAAATAGGGGCCGCCGAAGCGAATGGCGAGGTCAGATTTTTGACCGGAAACTCGTAAATAGGCGTTTCTGTGCATGTGCAGTGAAAAATAGGCCCAAAATCGCTTAAGGTCAAAGCTCAAGGTCACAAGGTCATGCGACGTAGTAGCACAAAAACATCGAATATATCCAGTAAACGTCACTCGGTAGTGGAAATGCATCTGTCTTAAAGGAAATCGAGGTGGCCGGAGCAAATGGCTGGCTCAGATTTTTGACCGGAAGTTCCTATAGGGGTCGCCGAAGCGAATGGCGAGGTCAGATTTTTGGAATGGCGAGGTCAGATTTTTGACCGGAAACTCGTAAATAGGCGTTTCTGTGCATGTGCAGTGAAAAATAGGCCAAAAATCGCTTACTGTGTTGTCAAATCGCCAAAATTTTAGCCCCTTTACGGGCAATCGCAGTCGCTGAACACGACGGTATTCAAACCAGATATAAATTTAATACTCTCAGCAGATTGTAATAAAACAGCAAATATAAATGTAAAAAAAAACTTAACAGTTTAAAACAGTGTTTAACGGCGACACGGCCTACATCACAC
>Ga0056115_1002107_pt1 | contig 10018 bp, 6 predicted proteins | sample WorMetOlspDAHAB1_FD_77007 | JGI IMG/M metagenome (GOLD analysis project Ga0056115, IMG submission 77007) | Marine gutless worms symbiont microbial communities from Max Planck institute for Marine Microbiology, Germany - Olavius sp. DAHAB.1 ...
ACTTTAGGTGGCTTTTATTGGAAATTATTCGATTCTTTGCTTTTAAATCTCTAGTCTTTATTGTGTGTTGTATTCGTTTATGCTTTTTATGTGTACTACGTGTACGATTTTCTATAATACATAGGTGGCAAACATCGATAATTTATATCACACCAACAAGTTGGCTTGGGCCGCATAGATCACTTGATATCGTGTCCCTGTGGAGACACTCTCAGAAACTGACTGCAACAATATACAGACACTTCTGACGAAGACACAAAAAGTGGAGCATGCACACGATTTCGAAAATTATTTTCCATCTAACTACCGAAATTCAGCAAACTTCGAACGCGAAAGTTTGAGCTATAACGCGTCAAGGTTGGCGTATGTTTGGGAACACAGTATACATAATATATACATGAAGTCATTAAACACACACAACACACATTATAAATAAATACAGACCACGGATGTCTAAATTGTCCATCGGACTTGTGAGCTATATAGTGGTTAGTGGCGTCGGTCTTAGGCCGTGCGGACTTTCCCTGCCCTACGCCAGATCTATAGTTGACAGGTAACCACTTTGTCGGTAAACTGTTCGCTATGGGTCAGTCAAGCAGGCCAACTCAGCCTTACATCCCTCCGGGGTCGGCAAATGAGTAGTAATCAGTGGATCACATGGATTACGGAGGTGAAGTTCATAACAACAACGCTTGTCGTTCCGCCGGTGCAGAGATCTACCCTAGGTGATCGTGCTTTCCCCGTCGCTGCACCGCGTGCATGGTACAGTCTACCACCATCTCTTCGAACGCTCTCCTCCCTCGTTCCATTCAGACACCAGCTGAAGACATTTCTATTCGTCCATAGTTTTGACTGACATTTACTAATTTCTCCCTTCTCATAATCTTGTAAAGTGCCCCTGCAGCGTTTTCGCGACAGCATCGCTTTAATCTTTTCATTTGTAATAATAATAATAATAATAATTAAACGGTGGACTGAAGCCGTATGGCTGCACGTCCGTGAGAGCAAGCTAGGGCTGCGGCGTAGGCTGAACGCTGGCTCTGTCTGTGACGCACAGCGTCGTTGCAGCTGCAGTATGCGACTTGTGGCGCTTATATAAGTGCTATGCTATTTGCCGTTTACCTTTAGTTTGCAGTTTCGATTTTCGAAGTTAAACGAGAGATGTGTGCTAATTGTGATAAGCACGCACGAGACCTGAGCGGCGCTCGGCGGAAAGCCATCAATAATGTTGCGGGGAGAGATGACGGCGGTCGACTCAAGACAGATGGTTTGGCACGTCTGCTCGTGTCTTGTCGGCGTCGCCGCCGCCGGAAGTAGTATTGACTGCTGCTCGTAACGATGTCGCGATGCCGCCAAACCGGAAGGAGCTGTAACCGGAAACGGAAATGGAAATGCGGAAGGGACATGGCGGCGGGCGAACAGTGCTGGGCCTTCGAGCAGATTGCACTGGCGACGTCGGCTGTGATACAGCGGGTCCGGAGCCAAACAGCGATATCTACCAAAGTAACATCACTGAAATAACTGCGCGAAAAAAAGTCAACGAATGTAATTGCCATGTTGTGTCGTCATTATTACACTATAACTAACATCGAAATTAACGTGTGGCTTCCTGGTTCGGCGCGTAGTAAATACGTAAATGTCGATTTGTATAGCGCGATTCCGTGAAACGGTGACACCTCTAATGCGCTCATGTCTCTAATGTCCACCATAGAGATGCGTTTTCAAGTCCCGCCTAAAACATTCAGACTCGACGGCCGGCTCACGTAACGAATCAGGCAGTGAGTTCCAAACCGTCAGGCCGGCGACTGATCACTTTCTTTATAAAGAAAGTCTCAGATCGCTGCTGGTAGGAAGCACGGGACAATAGTCCCCCTGATAATTCCGCCCCGTATCTGTTGAAACCGTGTATATGCTTTTTCTGACCTGTCATCGTGTCGCGTTGCAGGGTATTTATAAGGCACTGTTGATTCTAGCACCTCATGCCTCCTCCTCTCGACACCAGATGGCGCCCTCAACCACCTCTGTCGATCTGATCGTCCGCCGGATACGGAAATGACGTCACGACCCGACCCGCGCCGCTCGTCCACCTCCCGACGGCCGTGATCCAACGTCCGTGACCTTGAACTTGAACCGGTTTCGTCGCGGCGGCTACGGTGACGGCTCGACGACCTCGACCTAGAATTTCGTCGGTCTTTCGACCTTGACCTGGCGACCTCGGTTCGGCGACGGCCGCCACTTCCGGTGCTTTCTTCCGCGGTCCGGCGATGATGAAGCTCGGGATGACCCCGATCAGCCGAAACGATATCCGCCGCAGTCTGTTCCGTTCCACTTCTCCGAACCTCACCGGAAGTCGGCCTTTGGAAGTTGGAGTGCCTATGCCCCCGACCACATTCAGGAGAAGAGTCCTTTCGTTCAGACGACGAACTACGCCTTTTCCGCTGCTGTCTCTGGTCCACGCAGTGGTTTCTACTCTGACCCTGATGCGTCAAACCTTCCTGTAGCCGTGTCCTTCTGGAACCTCCGTCAACGTTGTTCGAAGCAGTCCGAAGCAGATCTCGAGTTCGTACATCAGCTGTTTTTGCCCTTCCGTCATTTACTTCCTTTCTCTCTTCTACGTTCGACGTTTTTTCAGTATTCTTCGGCGGCTCTTTCACAGTTGCAGCTGGATGGATCTCAGGACAGCGATCCGCAGTGACCACCCTTTCAGACGGTATATCAAGAGATCGTCCATCATCATTACAATCGACATCATCATCCGAATACAGACTAATAGACCGCAAAGAGTCCGACGCGAACACAGCACCCGTCGCCACCGCTGTCGAAACCGGAAATGGTTTTCCGGCGCCAAGAACGATCCGTATCCGGTTCCAACGTTGCCCACTTCCGGTGAGATCAGCCGACGCCATTTCGATCGGTATTTCGTTACAGGCGGTCGTCAGCTGGTTCTCAACGCGCGACGGCGACAGGCACACGATGTCGGCGACCTCCCGACCGGAAACGGTTTTGATTTCCACTTCCGGTTCTGGCGACCCGTGTCTACCGTCGACCGTCGTTGGCGACCGATTTCTCGGCCGAGTACCAGCTGGGGTGGCATCACTTCCGCTATCGGTGCTGGAGCCGCTCGACGAACTGGTGGAATTACTACTGCCGGTTTCCGACGAAGAACTATCACTGGATGATGATGACGACGATGACAAAGACGCTGAACGGGAAGCTCTCGATCTAGAACGCCTGGAATGTCGACGCCTGTCTTCAGTGTGAGAATTTCTACTTTGGCAGCAGTTCTTCCGTACTTCTGACAGCGGCGACCGGGCCTTCCGACGTGCATCTGCCGGAGAACGTCTGTGTTCGGAGCGGGTGGGCATAGTAAAATGGCAGTCAGTTTGAATCACCGGCGACGTCAAATGCCGGGATATGACGCCCCGATGAAATGCCGGTGAATCTCTTGACCACAGGACCGAAACTGGATCTGCCAGCGGGACCCACTTGGGTCGTTTTCAGCTTCTACACAAACCATCGTATTAAATCAGCTAAAAACACCGAGATGCAAAGCCACACAACAAAGAGCAACCGTCTGCATCAGAGCACTGGGACAATGGGAAGACAGTTGGCAGATGCAGTTTTAGGCTGTGACTGGGAGGCACAGGATCCCAGTTTTCAACCAGCCTCCCCCACTTTCACGACAACACAGGAATTGCTCCGTCCTGCAAGTTAAAACTAAGCCAATGAATCAGACATGCTGCCATTAACGATAACATTTGTACAGTAATTTAACATTTTGCTTTAGTTTCCGGAGACATCGTCCTTCAATACCCTATCTATGCCACTTAAGTCCAGATTTAAGGCATAGGCAGGCATATAACACTTGTATAGCGACACAGGCCGCATATCACAGCTGAAGTAACACTGTTCATGTCACAGACAGAGCTGGTGTACACCTATATAGGCCATAGGATAAGTCTGCGCCCACAGAATGACCCATGACCAACCAGCCATACACAGCCCTGGTCTCCTGTTTTATGGTCTCCACCCCCGTAATCCATGTAATTACATGGATTACTATTCATTAACCGACACGGAGGGATGAAAGGCTGAGTTGGCCTGGTTGGTTGACCTGTAGCGGACACCTTACCCACGAAGTGGTCAAATGTCAATCATAGATCAAGCATAGATCAGGAAAAGTTTGCCATCCAAAGACCGACGTCCTAACCACTATTCCCAGTTAACGGCCATCAGCTCAGCTATTAAATCATGAATTTTATACAGCAAAATGTTAAAATTTGTACAGTAATGTAACATTTTGCTTCAGCTTCTGGAGAACTTGCATCCTCCAGAACTTCTCATTTGGCCCCCTCTGAAAAAATTTGTAGATCTGCCCCCATGGACTCCGCAGGAGTGGAGGAACAGCCACAGGCCCTCGCCGGAAGCCGTGCCCCCTAGATTTTTTAGGCTAGAACCACCACTGATACATGGGATGCCTACAACGTAGGAAGGGACTTACTTACATATCCCCTTCTGGGAGTGATCACTCATACTGACAGTGATACACCCCAGAGTCAGTGGCGGATTGAAAAAAATTTTTTAGGGAGGGAAAGCAGAAAATTTATCAGCTCTGTCCTCATTTATCACAAATGCGCACAATTAAATATATGCCTTTTACACGGAAAATGGCTTTTTGAAAAAAATATGAGCCAACGGGGGGGCGGGGCAACCACCCCCACCGCCCTCCTCCCCTTTGAATCCGCCACTGCCCAGAGTCCGAACTCCTGGCTGTCTTTGGCGACTTTACACCCAAAGTTGGCAAACACCCTATGACCAAACATCCGTATAATACCCTGGACATAGGCCTATGTATGTACACGTTTTTATAAGTCATCTCTGCTTACCACAGCAGTAAAAACAATTACGGGCAAACATTCAAGGAACGATATACACAACACAGAAATAAGCAATAAGAAAAACAAATGAAAACGAAAAGTTTCCGGCACTGTAGTCTTACACAAAGTACACGCACCAGCAATCAGTGTAGGTTTTACGGTTAATCTACAGTCGATATTTTTTATTGGGGGCATAGTTATTTTTTCGAATTATGTCCCCTCCCTTAAACACTGGCGACGACGATAACGTGGACCTATATTTATATTTTATAAAGCTTTACTGTTTTTTTCGCAGCAAGCCTAAATGATCACCGTGCTGATGTGTGGGTACCGATATCTGTCCTCACGGCAACAGGCGGAATGATTTCATATGGCCGACAGGTAGAACGAGGCATCGGCCCATCGCACCATATGGCACTGGCAAACAGATCGGAATTCCAATGAAGACTGGCAGCTGGCGACAATGGCGCGGGGCCCTTGTGTCGAAGTCAGTTAGACATCAACCGATGGCACACCGCTGGTCATCCATCTGCAAATTCGACTTGACTAAAATCGCGCAAAAATCGCAAACAACGTGCTATATTTACAGACACATCACGTTTGTTTACATCGGGTACGCCGGCTGCAGGGTTGCCATATCTTGTCAACAAAAGATGACCATCATCATATGAAAAGTAGCCCAAAAGTCGCCTAATACATAACTGATTTACTCATCATTTCAAAAGTAGCACTCAACAGCACGAACCATAGTTGCCAGTGCTCATAATTATTTTGGGTTTCAACAGCTGCGAAAAAAGTAGCCCAATTGGCGATATTTCGCCCAACCTGACAACGCTGGCTGGCTGGCCCCGCCCCAGCTGCCGCAGCCGCCCATCAATCAAACTGCGGCCGCCTGGCGCACCTGCTGAGCCTGGCGACCCTCGTGAATGATGCGGCGGCTGGACCTGACGACAGTAAATTTTAATGTCATCCACGACAAGGTCTGCTTGTTCTCTTAATGTACCGGCAGACAGGACATTTTAAAATGAATTTTTAACTGCACTGATCTGATTTTACAACTGCGCAAATTTATTATGAACTGCCGTTTTGGAGTGGCGTCACACAAACTGAGAAAAACTCGCTATCAGAGCACGATAGGCCATGAAACGTTTCTCGGATGATTTGTACGTCTTTCAAATTCTGTCTGTACTGAAAAAGCAGGGACTTTCCTGTAGTGCGAGAAATGTACCCGACGTCATTACGTGCGTTTTTTCTCCTATAGGCCTACGGGAATTCCCCAAATCGTCGAATGATCTTTCGCTATTGAGTGAACGAGAGATCGAGTGAGTGGTTGTCTTTTGAAAGAAGCCTACAACATTTTCATCGCTCTGAGGCGATATTTTACCCGACGTTTTAACGTTTCGTTAGATTATGGTAAAGCTAGACACTGTTAGGCTATACGCTTTACAAATGAGATAAATCGATAGGCCTGATACCATGGCGAATAAAGATGAATATACAAAGATATTAGGCTACTACTGTGGGAGGAAGACTATATAGACGCATCGGCGTGTCGCCGTATGTTTATGAACGAGGACACCAAAGGAGGGACTATCACACTTTAAGGCGGCTGAGTATTCGCTTCTCACCCGCCATCTTCTTTTAACGGGAGAACGCTAGAGTTGACATCGGCGGACTGGACAATTCGCGTGAGCAGTAGCCAGCCTATATAAGCATTAAGCAGTGATCAAATCGTTCAAACAATTCTTTAACGGCGACACGGGCAGTGGCATCACAGCCTATTAACGAGGCTGACCTTACGCCAGGGGCCTCGAGCTTTTAGGTCCCCGAGCAACTGTAGCCAGATTTTCCTTACTTCTTTATTTCGTTATGTTGTCGCCCGCTTTGGACTCACTTGTCTGCGTGTTGTTTTATCTCTTCTGTTGATTTAGTTAAGTGTTTTGTTGTTCCTCAGTTGGTTTCTGGTTTTTGTATGTTATTTTTTATTATATCGAGAAAACCAATCCATTGTAAATAATACATCGAGTTCTCACTCCCCCAATGCCAGCCCATCCTTGCTAGCAACCATCGACAGTCAGACTGCCTGGGGAAGGGGTCAAGGGCCCCAATGCTAAACTATGTCCAAGGGCCCCCAATTGTTCTGTGACGCCACTTGACACGGCTTACGTCACTCCACATGTTGAAAATATGCAAATTAACCCCCTTCCCCGGGTCCGATTTATGGAGACTTATTTTCTGTAACTCACGGTGACCCGCTGAAGCACTTAAAACAATAAAAACTTTTGACGCTTAGGGTTCAACCCTATATTGACTCGACTAATTAAGCAGCACAACTTTGCAGTTAGTGTGAATAGTAAAAGTGTCCACCTAGCTAAAACACAGGCACTAAGATCGTTTTAAAAACTTTTTCAGCTCTATCTATCGTACCTTGAGTTAGACTCTCATTTGCAGCAATTCCTTGAGTTCAGCGATATCTTTGGTTTTGGACGGTACCTGCAATTGACCTCGAATATTTTCCCAGACGCATGTGATCCACAGGGTTCAATTCGAGTGAACTTAGACGTCATATTTCTCTGGTAATGAAATCCAAACAGCTGTTTCACATCCGGTTTTGCATGCGATTTTGCAGGATCACCGATTCACCGTACAATGTTACTGTGAAGTGTTAGAAGACTGTTTCATAGTGTCCGCGAAGAGCATGGCAGACAGTTTCATATGTGTATATGAGAAACTTCAGGAAACTAATTAATTAATCATTTCGCAGTTCACATAAGAAACATTCGCACCAATATGCAGTTGGAATATGCACCAGAGCTTGACGTCAAGGTAGCCTACATGCTCGAACATTGGCGGATTCAAAGGGGGGTCCGTGGATGGGGGGGGCGGCGGCTGCCCCCTCTATTGGCTCAGAATTTTTTTCCAATAAGCCGCTTTTCCCGTATAAAAGGCATATAGTTCTTCGTGTGCATTTGCTATAAATGACGACGGGGCCGATACCCCCCCCCTTCAAAATTTCTGGACCCGCCAATGTGATCTTATAGTCGCCGATAAAATTCACAGACAAAACACATAATAGAGACATAATAGAAATATGTTGGAGATTACAGTATACGCTGTTTAACCGTGAATCAATACATTGTTGAAGTTGTAAATATCAGTGCGGATATATAAAAATTGATAGCCTATGTCTCCCTAAGTTAGGAGAGAGAGAGAGAGAGAGAGAGAGAGAGAGAGAGAAAGAGATAGGTGAGAACAAAAGGAAGGTAGAATAAGAAGGGATCGAAGTTAGCATAATTAAAATGGGAATGCCGGAGACACGGGGAAGTGTGCTATAGGACCGGATCCATGCAGATTTAAAGTTTAGCGGTGCTTTTTATTGTGTGTAGTTGTATACTCAAAATGTGCAGTCTATAAGCGGATTTGTGACGTTGCAAAAATCAAACGGTTAGTACTGTTGAAATATTGATTAACGATTCTGTGTCAACAGCGGCATAAGTTTCAGCTCCAGGTGCTTCACTGTAACGATAGCTCTCGGCGGGAGGAGAAGGGACGAAAATAACGTGCAGTTCTGAAATCCTTAAAATGCCGTGACACATTTCGCTCCCCCGAAATTTCTGTTAGCGGTCGCCGCGATCCCGCGCCTTCCCCCAGTGAGCCAGGAGAACGCATTATCACCGAACGATATTGATCAGCCACATAATTAATATGTCGACACAAAACGAAAGGTTCACTCGATCTATTCCGATACCCGATTACAGACTACAGAGACAGACATTGCGACTGCCAGGAAAGTATGTCTTTAGTACGTACGATGCACTAACTGTCCGGTAATTGAACATTACTACACACAGAAATGCATTACAACGAACTCGCATCCACCGAGAGAACTACGTAGAACATCGATTATATGGATTGCAGCTTTCTTAGGTCGGTCTACTTCGCAGCACTGGCGACGTTAACAGGCTGAGTTGAACTGGCCTCGTAGACGAAACACTGGAACAAAAATTTTCCTAAAAGTAGATCTTTCCACACAAAACAAAAATAAATTCGCTGCAAATGTTCATCTTTAAATAACCAATGGATGGCAATACTGATGCTGTGTTTTCGTACCACTTTCACACTAATGCGATTCAACTTCAAGCCGCGGTTTCTGCGGTTTTTTTGTCGGAGGAATTAGGCTGCGGTTGTCTGGCGAAAGGTCGCGGAAGGTTTATACGTTTAGATTAAAGTCATTTCGGTTCCTTCGCGGTTTTCGCACTACAGGTATATTTTTTGCGGTTTTCTGCGGTTCTCTGCGGTTGCATAGATCCGCGAAGAACCGCGGCTTGCATAAGTGCATAAGTGTGAAAGGGGTATTAGTAAATTCTCTGTAGTTTGATGACTTTAGTCGCAATTTTGTACGCGTCCTCTCTTAGTGATTATTTCTCGTGTCGCCAGTTCATCCACTAAAACATAGCACAGCAATTATATCTATTTACCACGAAATACATCATTCGTGTCGTTAGCCATTGGTTATTTACAGATGGACTTATTAGCGGGAAAATGTCTTATTTTTCGCTTTATATCGGACGATTTAGTTTTTGGTCCATCGTGTAATATTTACCACGTCCCATTTGCGGTGCTTACTATACAAATTATTTACTTACTTACTTACTTCTCTCTTTTGCTGATCCACCGCGTGTCGGAGATAGCCGAGTCGATAATATGGTTGGCGGTTGACTGTGACGTATAGAGATGAAAGCTCACGAACGGGCTACGTTGTCTACGCGCGCTCACGCAGGCGGAAACCTATAGCATTAGTGAGGCGTCAATATCCCGTGAAGCGCGTAATACGATTGACAACGGGTACTGGCTCAAAGAGGAGTGCGTGCTTCTCCAAAGTTCGATCCGCAAACGGCGACCACACAATGCGCAGTCGTTTTTTGGGGTTTGTTGGAACGGTTGCATGAACGTCACTTAAATTTAGTCGACACTTAAAATCATTTTGTTCAGCACTGCCGCACCTCTGACTTGGAACACACTGCCACCTGCTGTGTTAAACTGCGACTCTCTCTCTACTTTCAAATCCAGACTTAAAACTCATCTGTTTTCTACTGCTTTCTGTTAACTGCTGAACTTACATGTATCTCTATAGCGTTTAA
>Ga0056115_1002108_pt1 | contig 10016 bp, 5 predicted proteins | sample WorMetOlspDAHAB1_FD_77007 | JGI IMG/M metagenome (GOLD analysis project Ga0056115, IMG submission 77007) | Marine gutless worms symbiont microbial communities from Max Planck institute for Marine Microbiology, Germany - Olavius sp. DAHAB.1 ...
CCTCCTAACAGCATTACAGTGCTTTATAAATTATGTGTTATTAATATATAATTTTTTCGTTTTTAATTTTTTTTACATCGATGAGTGTTAGTATAGCTTTTCGTAGTTTCGTCGGTACGTAAACCGAAAGTGGAAAGCTGCATATGCTGTGATGTTGCATATGTGCTGGATTGTGTACAATCAGCCGCAGATAAAGCTGTTTTTATCCAAGAAATGATTATTATTATTATTATTTGGTGATGCCAGTTACCTTATGAGTGACCGATCAAAATTGAAATTCTTCAAGACTGAATGTGACTTATTTTGCATTTTGTGTTTATAAATGGTCATCTATTTCTAAAGCATACAAATTGTTATTAAATATACCGTTGGCTTTTGTGCTTGTTGCTGGTAGTTACAATGGTACTTCATGGAACTACAGCCGGCCTCATCCAGAGAACGGCTCTGCAACTAGCGAAGACATTGACATAGTTAATGAGGATGTAAATGTGTCGGTTAAAGGTCAAGATGACTTGAACCCTGTGCTTCGCCCATTGCCAAGTATGTCATCCAAATTGCCTTAATGAAAGCACTAAACCTCTTCAGTTTTTTGTTTACAATTGCAGATTTTATTGATCAGCGAAAAATGATTTTTTTTGGCTAAAAATTATTCACTGTAAAAGTAATGTGCTAAAGACCTTGGCATATCTGAAAAGAAATATGTGCAATGATCTACGTTCAAAATGTGGTCTGTGCTCATACGATGGTATTGACATGATAAAACATGCGGTATTCGAGAATATTTCTGCTGCTGTTTGTGACACGTGATTCTGATGTGATTTTATGATTTTTTGTGCTTGTTTGTAGGCTGTATGTATATTTTGTCTGTGTATATGTTTTATTCTACTCTTGTGGCCTAATAAACGATAATAATAATATATTATTATATAACAGCTGATTGTAAGTGAACAATTCCATATTACAAGGAGCACTCGTGATCTACTGGTTATTGAGCTGTCATTGTCACCCAGATGGTCACCGGAGGCATCCAGAAACATTGCTTTTGTGCTAAAATGAAATTTCACTTCACTTTTGACTTGCCCTGGCATCTTTTAAATTGTGGTGCCACCTTAAAGGTGCTGTTGTCACGTTTTTAAAGCAGAAGCATTTTTGAGCCTTGTTATGTGCCATTGTCGTGTTATTACCATTATATTATACATTGTACTAAGCAAGGTATGACTGCACTGGCGTCTAATCAAGAGTCCAAATGATTTGAAGAAGGAGACCGCATTTCCCATTTGAAGTCTATTGACAACCACTGAAATATTGTTATTGTTATTGGCATCATTATTATTACCACCATTTCAATGGACAAATGTGATGCATTTCCAAGTCTACCATTGGCATCCGAACCTATCCTGATACCAAGTGCTAGGATCTGGAATGCATTTGCTATTAATTTCATTTCAGTGTCATCCGGTTAGATGTACTGTCGTAATCTCGAAACTGCTGGTTTGCAGCAGTCCTTTTGATGTTAGCATTTCAGTGGATCTTGATTACTGTGGCCGCTGTAAGACAGTGCAATGTTGACCACTGGCGACTTGAAAACTAACAATGCGGTGCTGTTTTACCTTAAGCCGTGTTTTAGCATGTATATTTTGAGAGATGAATACGATTTTTAAAATGTGAACCGACATTTTAATTCAAGTGATTTACTGTTTGGATGTGACTTGTTCCGTGCAGCGTTCTTGTCACGAAGAGATGACAGCAAAAGTCCGACGATCCCGTCAATATCAGACTCTCAGACGATGAAAAAAAATCCGTTCAAGGTGATTTGCCTTGCGATCTTCTAGATTCTCTCCTCGAGTCCATCCGTCCACAGCAAAGCCATAGGCCGGAAAGAAATTGCCGCATTTTGAAACAATTACGAATTTGGTTGCTTTGGACGATGGGATAACGTGACTGAATCCACCTTGAAACGTAGGCTAGCTGATAGCATATGTGGGTCAAGCAGTGGGCTTATTGGGCCTCAGCTCTGAAGGAAATGGGGGGCAGTTCATTGGGTGCCCGTGAAACCTGTTGTAGACTAACAGTGGTTATTTGAACACCTTTTAATAGAAACCAGCGTGAACTTACAATTACTGGCGTGGGCGTCCATCCCCCCAAAGAGCCATGATGCAACCTCCCCCTATCCTTTCCCCTCTTCTTCCCTCTTTTCCCTTCGCCCTTCTTTTTTCTGTTTCCCTCTTGTGTAATTGGGGCCTGGGTATCACCCCAGGATAATTTTTCAAGATGCTTGTAGGCGAGTTATAGAACATTTTAGACATAAAATCAACACAATTTAAATTTTGTCCCCCTTCCCAGCTTTCTTATTTTTGTTTTGCCCTTCCCCGGAGAATTTCCGTGACGCATTTTGCGTCGCCGGGGGTGCCTTTGGACGTTCCTGATTACTGGTGCATAATTGTTTGGCAAAATTCTAAACAATATCTACTAATTGAGTCTGTCTAATTTGTAGTTGTAGGTGGCTGATACCAATTAGTACAAAACGCGTAGCATTCTGTGTCTGCCTATAGTAAAAAGTGCAAAGTCCTTCCCGAGTCATTTGGTTCGTAGGTTGGTGCTGACCTTCATTTCTGTGGCCGTCAGCCTGGCACCAGCTGAAGCCGTGCACAGGGCCACCGAGAGGTGGGTACAGGCGGTACACTGTACCGGGGCCCATGACCAGAAGAGGGGCCCATGAAAACATCATGGCACGATATTGCATCATATAGCATCATTGTGCTGAAAGTGCCGTTAAATGATGACTTGTACTGGGGACTTTTTAACCTCTCGGCGGCCCTGGCCATGCAATACCATGGACACGGGGCCAGTGTGTAGTATGGTGTGCCTGTTTACTCTTCACATTACGCTGGTGCTAAATTATACTGCTTTGTAATGGAGCGACTGGGAATTAATCCTTCAATATCCAATTCTCAAGTCCAACTCTAACAACATAGCCATTATTCCATCAAGACGCATCTGTGGTCATTATGGCTATTGTAATGTCACAGGTTGCTGGTGATTCTGATAAATCGCTGGCGTCCGGTCCAGTCAAGGGTTCCTCGGTGTTTGACAGCATGGACCGATCCAAGCACAGTCGGTTGACGGGTGCCACAGCATCGAAGCCTGGCCAGACGTCATCGGCATCAAGAAAGAAGGTAATTTTTTGGTTTTGGAAGGGAGTGTATGGTATATGGAGTTTGCTTTGTTATAACATTTTTGCCAAGGGTAGCCGTTCTATTTTTATCGTTTAATTTATATCGCATAAAGTCGAGTGGCCTGTTTTGTGATTGCTTGCGGCTGACAAGTCATTCATTAAATGAATATGATGATGATGATGATGATGATGATGATGATGATGATGATGATGATGATGATGATGATGATGATGATGATGATGATGATGATGATGATGACGTAATATGAGCAAAAGTGTTAAATGCATAATATAAAGTTAACAAGTAGCCTAAAAAATACGAGTAGAAACAACAATTGTCGTGAGCATATATCAGTAACATGTTAGACTATAAATTTGGTGCTTGCCTTTTTGCCGTCTGACTTAGCCTAATTTTACCTTGATTATCTGTAGTGCTTTTATTTTGTAGTTTGTAGTTTGATAGTTTGTATGACAGTGTGTATGCTCTGTATTTGTGTGGTGTTGTGTCTGCACTTGATGCGAATAAAGATATATATATGTACATTTTTGTGTTTCGTTTCTGCTTATATACAATTCATTTCAGGTCACCCATAATATCTCATTACGACTATTGCTATGGCCTACCTCTGTCCAAGTAGCTTATTTGGTTTGAATGCCTCAGTTGACAGTTTGATTCCGTATTTCCAACGACGAGTGTTAGTATAGGTTTTCGTAGTTTAGTCGGTACGTAAACCAAAAGTGGAAATCTGCAGCTCTCTGATGCTGCATGTCTGCTGGATTGTGTAGGAACAGCCGCAGATGAAGCTCTTTTTATCCAAGAAATCATCAACTGCTGCATCCCCCTCCTCTTTGTCACCGTCGCCAGCTGCTGAATCTCCTGCGACTAATAAGTGAGCATCTCCAGCAATTCGTGCAATTCAGTTTACTACGGCACTTCTTTCTGTGATAAACTTTTTTTCCTCTCCAACTTAGTTTTATGTCTTTTCCTTCTCTGATTTATGTATATATATATATATATTTTTTTTTTAATTCATCCTTTTTCCGTTTATTTTGTATTTATTTTACTTTGCGCTGTCAGGCGTCTCCATCCATGCTGTCGGCTGTGTTACACTTCATTGCGCGACACTTAATTGTGCAACAGTTTAACGGCGACAGTTCATCAGGCGACAAGTAACTGGAGCGACAGATAATCGGGTAACACTTCATGGGGCGACATTCCATCGGGCGTATGAATGAAACGCTCAGACACGGTGAACATGTTGATCGTTAACTTCACACAGAACTGTGGTTATTGGGCGGCTGCTTTCTAGGAACCGTTGTAGAAGACCTCTTCCTTGATTGATTGATTGATTGATTGATTGATTGATTAGTTGTATATATTTTCATTTTCTGACAACAGTGTGCTTATTAACAAAAGTTCTGTTGAACATAAACCCCTTAAATAAGAGTTCAGTTAACAATGGCATTTGTTCAGTCAGTATGCTTTTTAGTGGATAGACATGACCGCGTAAAGATAGGGATCACTTGTCATGCCTTTTGAACACATCTGGATGTGATAGATTTAGAGACCATGGCCCGAGTCATTTTATCCCATGGGGGACGCAAGTACAAGTTATAGTGCATTTTGCTCCTGGGCATTGTTGACGAGATAATATTTACTTTTTTGTTACTTCCTGTTTTCCAAAAATTTTGAGTTCTGTCATGTGTAGTGATTTTCATACATCCTGTTGAATAAAGATGTCAGAAATCAAACACCGATCCACAGATTCGGGAATCTCGGTTATGATTGTTTTTTATTGGAGGAGTGGATGATCGTTGTTCCCCCCGTATGTATTTTGCAGTCACTGCGGCGACGATGTTTACTTGTCGCTAGTAAATGTCCGCTGGCAGTATCACCGTTGCGCGATGTGTGTGACAGGCTCGCGTTTGAAGAATGGTTTGCGGTGAACAGACAGTCTTTGGCCGCAGAATTTTCTCCGTCGAAAGACGAGGCCGAGATCACCGTTCTCGCGATGAAAAAATATCGAAAGATTTTCAAGGTATTTCTTTATTTTTGCTATTTTGATATTCTGTAGCTGTGAAGTTCAGTTTGGTGTGGTCGCACATTTTTCTGCTCGGCTGCTCACAGTGATCTGTTTGTTCTGCCGCAAACCATATCAATCTATGCACCTAGCAGCTTCTCGGTAACTGGGCCTGTCAGTGGGAACTTACTTCCTACTTCAATGCTGCCACGACTCTACGACAAGTCCGCCATAGACTGAAAACATTGCTGTTTCACTAGACAACACTTTCATATGCTCTCGTGATTTCTTACGCCATAAGATAGCTCGTTATAAATCTTCTGCACCGCGGCTCTTAATAATAAACATTTTTAATTAAGTTATTACTCTAAGACAAATATTGCTACCATACTTATAGCATTTTTTTCAGCAATCACTTCACTGTTTTATATTTTATGTGAATCGCTTGCAGTTAACAAGCCATCTATTAAACGAAGGTGTTTATGTTGTGAACTGGTGAAAGCTTAGATTTTTTCTTCTTTCAAGTCGTTTTTATTTTGTTTTCGCATTGTTAGAGTGAAGATGAAAACCGTAAAAGAAAGACAGAAGATGCGGACTGCGATGACGGTGATGCTGCAGCAGCTGACAAGAAATTCAAAGATGACAGTGCGACATCTGAAGCAACTCGGGAAATATCCGACTTCTAGACTGTTCAGTGTTTCAGGGTTCCCGCACTGGCCTTTGATTTAAGGCACACTCAAAGTCCTTGAATTTTTTAGTAATAAGAGGAGGCCTTGAAAAGTCCAATTTAGATAGAGCCAATCAAACGTCCAATGGATTACGAGTTGACGAGTTGAGTGCGACGTAAACTTGTTTGAATCTGCTGAAATGTTTTTTTGTTGGTAGAAGAAACGACTACTTTAAATAGTTTTATATATTGATAGACTGTGGATAGAAGTCTTAGACTGTGTTGGACATTAGGTGCAGGAACCCTGTATTGGTTTATTTGGGGTTGGCTGTATACTGGCGTTGGTCTTAATTTTGTTTCAGAATCTGTGAAACTTGTCACAAAATATCTATGCATTACATTTACACTCAACAGCGACTGTTTTTTAATCAATAACTGACAATGTTTTCAACACAATATCACACAACATTTAACGTTCATCCCAGAAAAGTGAAAGTTCGTCACAGTGGTCAAAATTATGTGAAAAACAGTCAAACACAGAACATTTTAGCAAATGGCATCAGACTATATTTTGCACTCAGTCCCAAATAACATCAGACTCACTGACATGATACACTATTTTATCTATGTCAGTGCATAACACTATATTTTGCACCCAATCCCAAAGACTGTTTTGTACTCGAGTGCCTAAAAGTTAATGGGCCTATTCAGCCTATGTTTTACTGCAGAGTCACAATGAACATATGCAATACCAGCCAAATGGTGATCTGGCTGGTACTGCAGACGTTCATTGCGACTCTCCAGTAAAACGTTAGCTGAACAGGCCCATTAGCTTTTAGGCACTCGAGTACAACTTAGGGCCATCTGCATGAACGTCAATTTAGCAAAACTTGAGATCATTTTGCGAAACACATTGTCATTTTTATATGCGTTTTATATGCAGTTGGCGTTTTTTCTCATTTAATTCGTAAAACGCATACAAAATGACGTTGAAGATGGTAATGCGTGAGAGGCGAAATGATCTTATGTGTTGCTTAAATTTTAGTGACATTCATGCAACTGGGCCTTAGTAACAAAATAAAACTGGGAAAATGTAACACAGAATGTTGTGGAGAAAAAAATGCCACAAATATTCCAAACCTGCAAAACACCAGTGGGCCCAATTTTAGACAAATCTTACGATTAATTGATTGGAGTTTAACTGCACTTTCAGCACAATAAGGCTGTATTGTGCCTTAAAAATTTATAGTTTAGTTGGACCATTGAAAATATTACATTTTGGAGAATGCAATAATATATGTGAAAGTTGAGAGTTAGGGAAGTATTGTTTCCGATCATGTTCATATTTGGTGCTCAAGATTTTTAGAAAATCGGGCCCCAGAGTAATGATGTGCAACTGATACAATATAAGTAGGCATTAGAAAAACAAAATACCGTACTACGCAACACTACATGTATGCTATGCATCTACTGAGTTGGTACCGATTCAGAGAAAGAGAAACTGCAACACTATTACACTAGTCCATGCGTCAACATCATCGGCCCAGACTGGCGGTTTCACGCGACATATTCAATCATTCACACCGTTCACACGTCTTCAGCGCTGCTGCCGATATGCACGCTTGCCATTTCTCGGACGGAACGAATTCTACACTATTTCCAGCAGAAAAATTCGCTGTAATTCCCCCGACTTGGTCCATGTAAAAGTCAGCTGTATAAAACAAAATGCAGTTCAAATAATCTCATAAATAATTTGCAGAAAATACAAATTTTCCAACTTCCCGAACAAACGGGACTTCTCCCTCCCCAACTTTTTTGCTTTCTCTCCAAGTTCCCCATCATTTCTGAATTTCCTGACTTCCGAGCTTCCGGGAAAAGTGGATATAACCCGTTTTACGGCACATTTTCACGTATAAATCAAAACTCCGACAAAAAATATGACAGTTCAGTGCCGGCGGCAGCACTGCAGCAGTACACAGAGCACGATTTGTATTCGTCGTCAACACTGGCATTTTTGCAGTTCGTGACAATCGGTGAAACAGTAACCAGAAATTGTAAAGTATGCCAGTTGTATAGTCAACTCTGCTTTCGTAACTGCAGCTCGGCTAAAATAAGACAGTGACATCCGTATGTGAGGCAACAATCATTACGGCATCGATCACTAAGCAACTGGTCAGACTTCACACAATCAGGTCGGTGTTTACGTTGACATCTGCGCACTGCACACAATGTCACTACTGCTGACGCGACAGAGATCTAGCAGATAGCACACAGGTCAGTTTAACAGGAAATAGCAGTTATATTTGTGTAAATGTTTACACTTACACTAAGATCTTTAACGCAGTTTTGTTTTAGAATGACGTGCGCCTCAGGCGTTCATTTTCAACGATTTTATACACGAAATTGTACAATCTCGAGACATGGGAAAGTTATGGTATATTTGCAGCATAAAACGGCTGTAGTGTAGTGCCAACACTGGCATTCCTGAGCTTGAATCCAAATAGGATATTATCCACACGAAGAAATACAACTCACAAAGTGCGTTAATGGCACTGCCAGTTTCACCCAGTGACACTTTTTGCCTGACAATCGTAACATCTGTGTTACTAAGCATGTTGTGAAGAGCAATAGACACTAACAGTGAACAAGATGTGTTTGAACATACATAGCTGCAACATGTACGTTTGGACGTAATACTGAATCCGTTAATGCGTTAATTGTTTTGTTTGCAATATTTAAACATATTTTTTATTCCAATGAATAGCACTACTGCTGGTTACGTAGTTGTTTCAGATTTCTGGCAGTGCACAATATAGACTCCCACTTCATCAAATCAGCGATCGTTATCTGCAAACAAACGCATCTCTTATTATCTCTTCACTAGACAAAAACACTTCTGTCAATAGCACAAGTTAGCAAAATTTGCTACAATACGACACACTCAAAGAGTTATCCAGCGCCTATGATAGAATACAAAATAAACCGTTTAAACAACCTAAAAGTAAAGTAAAACCTATTCAGCGAAGGAGCACAGACTTTGGTCATGGTGAAGACCGAGACACCAAAGACGTAAATTCAAGGTGCAAAAACACTGATTGATTGATTTGGGTTTAACGGCACTTTCAGCACAAACAGGCTATATCGTGCGTTTGAAAAAGTATGTTGCGGTTAAAAGAGTGAAATTAGTGAGAAAGTTGACAATGTCGCGTGTTGGGAATACATACAATAAACCACTACAATAAATGACTCTTCAATCTGGTGTTTGTAGGGGAAACCCTTTGACAAGAAAGATATCATGAGAGTAGTAATCTTCCCAGCCAATCACTTGGCTAACGTATTAACAAACAAAGCCAAACAACACAGAAAATACAAAACTCAATATACCTAAACAATTAAATTGATTTGAACACGATAAACACAGGCTAACCCAGATTTGGTACGCGGAGGCGCCTTCCGGGGCTCACTGCACTGGAGTATGTCCCTGGGCAAGCACTCATACACATGCCTCTGTCACCAGTGAGTGAGTGAGTGAGTAGAGTTTAACGCCCCACTCGACACAATATAGGTCATTTCGGAGGCGGAGCCTCTGTCACCAAACTGGGTAACTTGGTACTAGTGATGTCTGCAGCTACGAAGGTAGCAGGTGTGGCACTGCATTGGCCGTGTGTCACAGGCTGTGGTATCTCCACCAGTGGGCTCAAAATTAAGACGGGGGAGACGTACACCCACATCTAGTATGGTCACATGGACCCCCACACCTTCATATACCGATGCAAACATTCAACCTGCCATCTCTGTGCAAATAACAAAAGCACGTCAAAGTCATCCGCCTATGTGTACTGACTGTTGCTATTGCGATTGGTCAGTTTCGAGATTGCTGCTGGGAAGTCTCCGCCAATCGGAGTGAGGGAGTGGAACCTCGACCTCGTAGCCATGTAGACCAGCTACACGATGATGATACTGTTGATCTTCATCTCTTCTCTGACACGCACAACATTTTACGCAGCTACACGCATTAAAATTACAGCAAATTACCGAGTTTCCTTCTCTTCAGCTGAACAACGCCAGCCGCAATTTCATTACAGAAAACATCCACGACAAAGGAGCAAAAACGGCGATCTCGGTGGTGGTGGTTTTAGGAACAGCCCCCCCC
>Ga0056115_1002109_pt1 | contig 10014 bp, 7 predicted proteins | sample WorMetOlspDAHAB1_FD_77007 | JGI IMG/M metagenome (GOLD analysis project Ga0056115, IMG submission 77007) | Marine gutless worms symbiont microbial communities from Max Planck institute for Marine Microbiology, Germany - Olavius sp. DAHAB.1 ...
GCAGTTCAGAACCGTCTGACAGTAAAATTGGCGAACAACTAAAATGGCACCGAGGACCAATCCTGATACAAACACTTTTCCTGACGTTGATAGCAAAATCCAATTGACCAAGCATTGATTCACGGAAAGGGCGATAAGTTATGCTATTTTTCGCCATCGTGTGACTTTGTGACCTCAGCCGTTGATTTATTGACCTCCATACTGCTTTAACAAGCCGCATTTGGCGCAGAAAGCGGAAGAGTTTAAAACTATTGTTATAAAGTATAGTCTTAGCGACACAAACCTCGTTGAAATCTACGCTTGAATCGTTGCACATTGCGCAGATGGTGGCCAGCTCGACCAGGCCATCGTAGTCGCCGCATTTCACTTGCTTTCCGCCGGAAAATCTACAACAAATTAGTCAATAACGACGTAAAATCACGGTCAAAATTATGTTGGTTTGGAGTTTCTTACTTGCCAGCACTAGTTCTGAAATTTATATGTCTACAGTAAAAGCACGTGTAGGCCTACATAGCTTACATTGTTAGTCTTTTTCATGCCGCGTCTTTGTAACTTCATAGCGTTATACATTGTCGCGTAACAGGTGTATTCCACAAGTAAATTGTACACTTCTGGTCAAGTTTAAATCTCAGTGTCACTGATTTTCATTTTTATGCGGTTTTATGCTAGGTATCCTACGTAACTACAACACAACGCCGAAGAATTGCGCTGTGCAAACAAAACGACATTAGTATGGGCATACGGTTATCATCTTCATCGTTTGAATTAAAATGAGTCCTGTGATGAGTGCGTAGCCTAATGATGGTCGGTTGACAATGTTTTAATAAGAGTTAAGCAGAACTTACACTTCTCCTTCTGGAGCGTACGTTGATCCTGTGATTTCAAACTGATGAGTTGCCACCTGACCCTCGCCAGCTTTGTCGAAAATGAACATCTGTCCACAAAAAGTTAAATATACCGTAAATATCATTAACTATTAAACGAAAGCGGACACAAAAAACCAACGACGGTTATCTGGTCGAAAGCAGAAAAAGATAAAGGTCCTTTCTCAGCCGACAGATCATAATGTGGGTCGATATCAGAATACCTGACCTTTAGCAAGACAACGGGCCACTATGTCGCACGGTGTGCCTGTTCACCTCCCAGTTTATGCAAGAGCCAAGTAAAAACCGTATACTGCTCGGTAGCAAATGCGTGAGCGGCGTACTCGACAGTGCATTTCTGGCGAGAACGGAACCAGAGACCTGTTGATCACGAGGCCATCACGTGCCCGTGACTCTGTAAGCACATGAACTCAGCTACCGTCAACTAAAGCGCTCGCTGGAAACATTAATTAACTCGACCGCGGCGTTACGAGACTTGTTTTCCCCGTTATTAGGCAGCTTAGAAATGCATAACAACAAAACCGCTGAGGTATCGAGCCATACCGCGGTAAAGAAGAAATCCGACAGAACAAAGACTCACCCTGCAGACAGACATCTGGTTGGTGGTGAGGGTGCCGGTCTTGTCGGAGCAGATGACCGACGTGCAGCCGAGCGTCTCGACCGACGGCAGACTGCGCACGATGGCGTTCTTCTTCGCCATACGACGAGTTCCAAGAGCCAGACACGTCGTGATGACGGCCGGCAGTCCTTCGGGGATGGCGGCCACAGCCAACGCGACGGCGATCTTGAAGTAATAGATCGCACCCTGATTCGACAAAAACATAACTCATGTCACAGTGGTAGACCTTAGATTTATTATTATTATTTTTGCTCTCGGTAATATAGATCACGAAGGCTAAAAACCTAAGCTAAAAACTAGAACAAATGCTGGAACGGCTACATTTCGTCCTCGGGGTAGTGTGGGTGAAGGTACCAAAGATAGCGACCGCATTGTAGCGCTGAATTAACATCAAGAGTCACTGGAAGAGGAAGGCGCTCTCGTGGCGATCATCAGTGTTTTGTATAATACGCCGTCCATTATTATTATTATTGTTATTATTATTAGAAAAAAAACATCAGTACCGTTACCATAACAGAAATGATGACGGTGATAGCAACAAAAATAAATGACAGCATGAAATGTACCTTGAGCCATGAACCTCCATGAGCCGGGTCGTTGAAATGCCCAATGTTAATTGCCCAGACGGCGATACATACGATTGAAATAACCTGCATACAAATAGTATCATCGTTTACCAGTCCTTCTTCATTGTTCGTCATTAGTCCAAGTCCAGTAATCAAATGTATATGAACTGCTTATGGTGACACATACAGAAATTTTAAAATCTTACAGAAATAACACGCACAAGTAGAAAAGCGACAAAAATACGGTTTTCTTGGTACCCATGTGAACTGTGGCGTCGACTCCATAAGCCACGGGGGGCAAGTGCCACCAACTTTTACAAATGGCAATGCATGGAGGGCACCTTGAGTAGAAAAACAGCAAACAAGAAACTGACCAAACTGTACTGATGATCACGCCCACCAAAACGACCAATTGTACTTGAAGAGCCAAAAACGTGGAGTAGGACGAAAAAAAATTTGACGGCAGTGTGCCCCCCCCCTTTCAAATTCGTTCCGGCGCCACTGCGTTGATCCCAGCCCCGCGTTTTCAGTCAACACATGCACCTACTGGCTGATCATGTCAAGACTTTCACCCTCAAGTCTGACCTCAAAACGGTTGCATCAGCTGAACAGTGCAATGCGTCCAAAATTCTAGTCAATTTCTAGATTTTAAAAGCCTTTCGCACAGACAGATGGAAGCAGTGCATAACGCTACAGGACTCAAAAGACAGGGGGCGTGTGTATAATGAATGGGTTACTCACCTTGGACAGCTGTTGGCCAAACTCATCCAGTTTCTGCTGCAAAGGTGTCTTCTCAGTCTCAGTCTCCGTCATTTCAGTTCTGATCTTACCTGCAAAAGTGAAAGAACGGGAAATCAGGCATAAAGTAAGTTATGTTTTTTAACAGTATAATACTTAATTAATTTCGAAAAAGCACTTTCATCACTTGTCCCGGTCACCGAACGCTTCACTAGTAGTCATGCAGCACTTCAAGTGCAAGATAGCTACGGTACCGTACACCATTATTTTCATGTTATGGCTCACGAAATATTACTGAATTCATATAAATATTTATCACGAGTGAAACATGTGACAGACGTTGATAAAAAATAAAAAATCAGCGTTAACTGAAAGCGGGGTAACGTTATAACAGCTGCGATGTAACATTGAGTGCTAACCGATTTCAGTGTTGAGCCCAGTTCCGATGACGATGCCGCGGCATTTGCCAGCAGCAATATTCGTACCCTGCAACAAAACGAACACGAAACTGCTGTAAAACACTTTTTAACAGGTCTCATCTGAGCGAAACTGTTTTGACTGCTTTCACCTTTTATCACGATCAGAAACAATTGCTCAGGGCCGATTTTAAATTTTTTTCCCTGGGCGACCCCTACACTAGTCTTCGTGAAATTTGGCGCACCGGAAAAGACCGAACTCTCGTCCTCCTGTCATATTTCGCATTGATACGTTTATTTTTAATGATTTTGAAGCCGCAGAACCCCAAATTGAACCCCCAACTTTTCCGGCTCACATCTATAATTATATCTCTATTTCACGTCAACGCCGAACGCTTTTTGTGTAACAGTGATGTAACGCCTTTGTCTGTACAATCCGCCACAGAGTTCGTAATCAGGGACTATGGTGAGAAATAGGACTCAAATTGCTGTTTGTAACTGAAGAGAGGCGAGGGAGTTCAAAAATGAGAGCAGGTTCATTGTTGCGAGTTGTCAAACGCATAGTTTTTGCGTCACCCCGTCCTCCACCCGTATTACCGGTCACGGTGCATTAGCTCCATGTTTGAAACGCAGCGTGCAACCATGTGGAAAAATTCAAAAGGTCGCGGCTGTGTGTATAGGCTACGCACGAGAATTATTCCCATAAAAAGCTTAGCGATACACTGTACAGCTGTAAAGTGTAGTGGCTATTCGAAGGTGTACACTGCGTGAGTACGTTTTTATTTCTTTGACGCAGTCCGTCACTTTGCGCTTTATCGTTTTCAAACCTAGCAGATTTGTTCTGTCATTTCCAGGTCCGATATTTTCCACCGCAATTAGGGGGAGCTGAAAGTTCGGACCGGAAAATTCAGGAGCTGGAAATAACAGAATAGCAAAACACCAAAGCCTGATGTCAATGACTTGACAATACGAGTATTTAAGTCATTTCCGACGACGAACAGTCATGAAGCACGCACAGAGAAAAGAATGTTTTTCTTGTCCTGGTTGACAGCTCGCGGGTCCGGGATCGGTTCGTTGTGTTTCAATACTGACACGCTCTCTCCTGCACACGCACAGAGCATCAATAACCATTACAAACGGAAGTGTCAAACAAGAAAAACGTTGAAGGTAGAACAGCATAACTATACAATAAACGATATATATCGTAATGTACGTAGTGGAAATACGCGACGCAAACAAGGTGAGACTAAAAGGTTTAACTGGGAAAGTGAAAACAGTATATTCAATTGGCATTGAAAAGAGCGCGTGTTTAAATAGCTGGAAAATTGCCATTAACTTGAAGCACCAAAATCCGATGCGAAGAATTCACCAAAACGGTGGCAGACCTGTCAGAATGGCCTGGTCCACTCTCAAAGTCGTCGAGTAAACTCTCATGATGCGAATGTCCGCCGGCACTTTGTCGCCCACTGCAACAAACAAGGGTTACTCGGTGAATTTAAGGTTATGACGCTATCGAAATAGCAGTCACAACGCGGTGTAGACGTAAGTTCACATTGCTCGATCTCTCACTGTTCAAATAAAAAACGCCCCCAGCGACTGTCTAAACAGACTGTATGAAAAGCCTGGCTCTGAGGGTCTGACGACTGACTGTTCCAGAGTCGCAGTCCTTCAACGCCAAAAGCCCTGTCGCTGAGGTTGGTGCGCGTCCAACTGACGACAAGCGTGGCGGTGTCAGCCGAGCGCAGTCTTCTGGGTCGGGTGTCGGTGACAAGGCAGCAGTCATCGTGTCGCACAGTAACGTGCATACAGACTCAAGTCCAAATACAGCTCTAATGATTTAGGCCTGCACTTGGTTCACACGAACCACATAGATGAATGGAACTGTGCAACCAGTATGCATGCAGTTATCCTCTCAAAGATAAGAGATAAACGCAGTAGCATATTTTATTTCTCAACAAATCAGAAAACGTCGACAAAAAGCATTGGAACGCACTCGACGCGGAACTAAGCACATCCGCCATCAACGACGCCAATAACGAGCGGCGCAAACTAACTGTATGCGTGTTTATTTTGCTGAAGAAGCACATTTTTTGAGAATGAAGAGGAATTCAGATCGTGCACACAATAAATTTTTAGCAGCCCCCTAGTTTCATGAACATTATACATGTGAGTAATGAGTATAATAATTTGTGTGTAAAATTATGAGAATTTGGCCAATTTTGATCTTTCGTATTTCAAAAGAGCTACTCTGTGTGTGACGGGAAAATGATGTTGATTTTTCTCCAAATTTCATGATAAACTCGACAATGCAAGATCAAATACAAAGTTATAAAACGAAAGCGTGTTTTCTTTTGACTCGTGTCACACTTTATTCTTCATAAAATGGTACATGAAGTACACAAAAATACAGTACGATAAAAACCCACTAAAAACTTACAACAATGGCAGCAAAAATTACACAAAAAGGATAAAAGGATCCGATTAATGCACTAGCACTATCGCTAACGGCGCACAGCAGAAATGTCAGCAGTCGGTCGGTCACCTGATACATCGCAGATATCACCCGGTACCAAGTCCCGTGCTTTAATCTTCTGCACTGTTCGGTTGTTCTTGCGGATGACCTTGGCGATCTCCGGCTCGTACTCTTTCAACGCTTCTATCGCGCTTTCCGCATTTCGTTCCTGCATGTGCACGCGATCACGTGACAAATTGGTTCAATATCCGGACGAAAATTACCACAAACGTTGCAGAATTACGCCTCAATGGAAGGACATCCAGCCAGCGGACGGACTCACATCGGTTACTTATTCATTGGCATTCTATGTTGCAGTTTACTGGCAAGTTCCAGCACACGTTCCACAGCATCATTAGCATAATTTCGTCATTGACGAAATGACACATTTTAGCAAATTAAACGACTCACAATCGACATACCAAAGTCGTATCATCCGTGTTTATATTAAGATCTGTCACTGACATATTAATTTACTTCTACTGTATACGTCGCTTCTACACCCCGCGTAGTCTCTTCCTGTTGTCCAAATGTTCAACAAACAATGCATAAACAAATCATTAAAAAATTCGGACGAAAGTTGATCACGGTGTGAAAAATAATATAAAAATCGGAAATTGAACGTTCACATTTGATCCAAGTTGAGAAACAAACGCCACTCAAGCGATTTGCAGCAAACAGCAGCGAGGAATTTTTAGAACTGAATAACCTGCTTCCGTTTCCGTTCGGCTGAACGCTTATAGCTGCATTTGGAGCTGAAAATCGTGCTTCTGTTGACACGGACTCAACATCGTAACTGCAAAAAAGTTGAGTTTACAAGTGCACGAATCCATTCGGAACTGCAAAATTTTGCACAGAACCGAGTGCAAAGAGCCGGGATTGTGCGACTGCGCGTGCAAGCAGGTTGCCGCTTGGAACTCGAGCCGGACGCCGCACAAGCCGGCGGCGGCGTTCGGGTCTGAGACACGGAGGCGTCAAGACGGCCAAGAAAGAAGCGGGCGAGTCGATGGCGTGGCAACCGAGACAGTAGCGCAGCGTGGTTGGCGCGGCGACCGGTGATGTCAAGGTTGCTGAGACTGAGCGGCGCGACGGCCGGCCGAGCAGCATCATCGTTTCACTCCATTATCCCATATATCAACCGCAGCCCCGCAGCCGCCGCTCAGCTTCCACCAGCTGTTTAGACAGCTTCGACGGCGTCGGCGGCGGCCCTCCGGCGTTCCCCACATGTGGCGGTCGGGCTCGGCCGGCCGGCGACAGAAGTGGTGCCCAGAATGGATCGGCCGCCGCACCACGCCAAGTTACAGTCGCCGACCGTCCGTCCGTCCGTTCGACTCCGTTTCCAAGCAGACTGGTTAGATCATGATTGACCCTCCTCACACAAACAGGCAGGCGTCGGCGTCGCCGGCGCCGCCTGACCTCGCTCTGCCTGGCGGTGGTTTTCGCTTCGCCGACCGCCTATACATAGCAGCCGCTGCTCTTTCCGTCTGCCCTTCTTTCCTCCGTCTCCCTCTTTTCGTCTGGTCTCGGGGCGTCTGTGTGTGTGTGTGTGTGTGTGTGTGCCGAATGTCGACACGTGTCCCAGCAGATATCACCAGTCCATCAGTAAGTCATCGATCTTGATATGCAGAACTTTCATACCGCCTCAGTTTCCATCACTTCACGCCGCGAGGAACCAACAGATAACAAAAAGAACACCTCGGAGCTTTCGCCCGTACGGAATCGCTATTTTTCGCTTATAAACGGGTCAAATCCATCTGTTGCGTGATCTCAGTAAACTCCTTTCCACCAACAGAATCGCTTCGTTGTGCAGCTGTTGTACAGGGTTGCCAAAAAAGTAGCCCCTGACAGATCATCAATAGATCGTATTTAAATTGTCTGCCTGCCAATGAGACTGACTGGAGTGTTAAACAAGCACCATAATATTACCAGTTGGTATTAAATATTCTATGCATTACGTAATGTGTGGCATCAATTACTGTGCGTACGCCGTGAAGCTGCGATATGCGTAAAAAGTGTAAATGATGTCAACACCAGTTCTCACCAGCAAGCTATGAATTCCACTCCTAGGCCATCCTTTAGATGAAAATTCACGTAAATTTTATTTAAACCCCATGTTTACTTTTTTCAGATTTTCAATTTAGATTTTATCACTTAGCCTACAGCAATTTCACACATATTGACCAATTCAAACTATAATCAAATCAATGACGTCACATTATGGCACACATAGAATATTTAATTCCAGCTCAAAGTATTCTTGTGTTTCTTTTAGACTCAATATGACAAAAAATATAGCCTTATTGACATGTTTTATTGACAAGTTGGTAAGGGCCACCCTGCACATAATGAACAGCTGTTGTCCTAATATACCTTCGCTTCTAGCCTTTTACGTATTTGCAGATTATCCTCTAACCAAAGATTGAGTTCGAATAAGAGCTTAGAGCTTAGCTTAGAGAAAAACAGCCTTTTTCGTATATGTATAATGCGAATATATTTTTTCGACATGCAGTTAGCCTCTATCTCATACACACCTATTTTAAACTCGTTAATTTCGACTGTAATGATAATTATCAATCATTTTGTTACTAAAATCAAAGATGGTCTATGATCGACCAACCCTGCACCGTTACGGTATTTTGCCACTTGCTGCAATCGCTTGATGGGTGGGTGCCTGTACTTCTCCATTTCCGTCAGATGCCAACATGTTGACAGGCTAGAACCATACAGCTGTGATCGTATAAAATTTTATTACGGTAAGCGTTTTCTGAGAAGCATCAGTATCAAAATATCCGATTGCATTGCGAATAAAAACATAGTTTTAAGTATGTCTTGAATGATGGATCGAAAAAATATTAGTAAAATACAAAAATCGGCACAAGGCACTATAGGAGGCAGACCAAATATGCATATTACTGATGAAGAAATAGTGGAAAATGAAAGCAGAAAATAAAAAAACAAACTGAAAACCAGGAAGAAAGTATAAACCTATCAAACCGGACAACAGCTCATTGATTAATTGACAAAATTCATTTAAAATGTCATAGATCATCTGCTCTAACCGACCTGCCAGACTCCGACGATGGCGTTTGCAATCAGAATAAGAAGAATGACAAAAGGCTCAACGAACGCTGTCACTTGGTCATCGGACTCTTCGAACCAAGCCAACACCTACACACAACACATCCACGCACTGTGAGAGATGAAGAGTTAACGTAATGTAGGCTATATGGTTAGGTCAGCTGACAGAGTTAACAGTAGCAGGCCAGACAAGTGCCAGTGCTTAAAGGTTTGGGTCCTATAGTGGCAAATAGGTCCCTAACAGCATCATCCATGCCATATAGCTTCTCTTATCATATTTCATATTCACAGTGCTTGACAATGTTTCTGCAAAATGTGCGTACGTCCAAATATTGCGCACCGGAAATTGTAACAACTTTATTATATTTATTGCTTGAATTATAGTATCTAAAACATGCGAAAAGTATCTATCAAACCGTAAGTCATCGTAACAGTTTTGTTACTTATTGTTATAATGCAACAATGGTCAATCAGTCTGTTCCAGAACCAATTAAAGTGTCCGGTAATGACACAAGTTGCTTCACAGACACTGAAATATGTCAGAGAAGAAATGATTGAAAAGATGCCTCCAAAACGAGTTTTTACAGGCCTTCGATAGAGTGCAATATTGTTCTCTGTTTGATAAATTACTCACTAAAAATGTTGACCCACTTTTTTGAGAATCATGGTCAACATCTACACAGGTCAGCTTGTTAAGGTACTGTGGAACGGTGCATATTCACAGAATTTTCCTGTAGTCAGTGGTGTTAAACAAGGCGGCATTCTGAGCCCTGTGCTTTTTCGTGTCTATATTGATGAATTGTTGCTTGCTTTACGACAGACAAAAATGTTGGATGTTTTATGGGCAGTTGGTTCGTGGGTGCCACGGCATATGCAGACGATATCGTGTTAATGGCGCCTATACTGCCACTGCAGTGCGTCGAATGCTGGCCGTGTGTGATGAATTTGCGGTTAAACTCGACGTTAGGTTTAATTCATTCATTCATTCTTTATTTCAGGCACAAGGCCCATAGAACACAGTAAACACAAACACAAACACGCACATACAAAAATTACTAACCTACACAAACCTACACACTACTAACCTACACAAAAAGTTTATAAAAAACGTAATAAAATCTTTGTGTCACAAGAGCTGAGCAATAATACTGTTCTGACAAGTCTGTAACTGTTTTTCAAACCTAACTCTGCTATTATGAAC
>Ga0056115_1002110_pt1 | contig 10010 bp, 6 predicted proteins | sample WorMetOlspDAHAB1_FD_77007 | JGI IMG/M metagenome (GOLD analysis project Ga0056115, IMG submission 77007) | Marine gutless worms symbiont microbial communities from Max Planck institute for Marine Microbiology, Germany - Olavius sp. DAHAB.1 ...
CGCAAGATTGCCTCTGCTGGCAAAATCATGGCGTCGGTATTCTGGGATAGTGAGGGTGTGCTGATGATTGGCTACCTGGAGAGAGGCAAGACTGTTACCGGTGTTTACTACGCTGAACTGATCTGGAAACTTCGGTCAGCTATCAAGGAGAAACGCTGCAGAAAGTCGAGTCACGGTGTGCTGCTTCATCAAGACGATGCACCTGCCCACACCTCTGCCGAGGCAATGGCTGCAATTCGAGAATTCGATTTCGAATTGCTCAGTCAACCGCCGTATTTACCATACCTGGCTCCGTCTGACTACCACGTGTTCCGATCTTTGAAAGATTCGCTTCATGGATAGAGGTTTGGCTGTGATGAAGAGGTCATCGACACGATAAATGACTGGTTCTAACTGCAAGACAAACAGTTTTTCGCGGACGGTGTAAACTCGCTAACACATCGATGGGAAAAGCGCGTTGTGCTTGAAGGGGATTATATTGAAAAACTGTATAGTGAATTTGACCATAGTCATTTGTGTATCTGATTTTCTCATTACTTATTGATCAACCCTCGTATATATTTGAAGTCGTCATTCGTGATCTCTTTGGCCATTCATAATATGAGTTACCGATAATTGAAATTCTTTGGTGTATATTACAATTTCTGAGACTCGTTTTTCGAAAATTGTTATGATCATAAAATCGTCACATTTTCTCCTAACTTTGTCGTATGATTGAGAGTTAAGATGTCCTATGATGATCTTATGATCATTGCAAGTTAATTTTTTCATCAAACAGATCACAAAGTTATGGTTGTAAATAAAAATAGTAACCAATCATAAACTATTGCGAACCAGATTGTTTATGTTACGGATGACGTGTCATCTGAAGAAATTCAACAAAGTACAACACTTCACTGCCCACATAATATTGAAACATGCGTAATAAGTGACATAACAACTGCACCGAAAACCTTAGAGCTGGGAAACGATCTAGTATTCGATATCGAGTACTTGGGTGACGAAGTAGAAGCCTACACGCCATGTAACCACAGTAACTGAGCCAGTAGCTCAGGCATCTATGGTTTCACTTCTTTTTTGAATTAGAGTATCTCCAATTTTAGAGTTGAATGGCTATATAATGCTTGAACAGTAGCATAAAATTATTATCTCTCTCCGTTGAAATTAATTTATATGCAATGTTTACTTAATTAAAGAATAGCACACTTGATTACATCACACGTGCACATTCACCACACAGATGATTTGGTATATAAATAAACACAGGTTTCAAACAATGGCTGTTTAGTCTTTTGACAATAACGAAAAAGATTAACCCATAAATGTTAATATTCAAAATAAATGTATGACAATTCATATTGGTTTTAAACAGTTGTGTGCAGCGAGTCATTGTTTTCGTCAGTCTGTCATGGTGCACAAGTGAATCATCTGATTAAAATCGCAGTGTTGTAAACTTTTTGTGCAATTTTTTCACCTCTTCTGCAACCGTGTTGAAATTGTTTTATGGTAACATATATATGCTCTAAATTTGTCATCACTAAAGATCATAAATTCGTCGTAAGATCTTTCAAAAATGAGCATTGCCACAACTTCCTCATAACCTGTAATCACTTTTATGATCATAGTGATAATTTTTAGAAAATCCTGCCCCTGCTGAACTGTAATCTGCATTGCAGGGATGCAGGTTAAACGTTACCTCCAGACATTTTTTGTTTAACTTAGTTTTGTATTTACGTGTAAAAATTAGACAAACATGGAGAAATACCATGTGTAATTAATGTTTTGTTAGTCGTTACTGCATATTTGTTGTCTCTGTACAGTGTGCACTGATTATTATGGCATCTACTCGATTGCTATTTTGATGTAATGTTTCTTATAATGTGAACTGGTCAACCAATGAAAGCTTAACTGTAGTAGTTTTATTTTGTTTACTTTATTAACTAATTTCTAGTCAATTGTAGATAATTGGTAACAACAGAAATCAGTTGGTAATATCTGATTTGTATTTAATGGTCGATGACACTTCAGAATAGAATAATGGTCTGGTGTTCCTTTAAACAGCATTTTTTTTCTTTGCATCATTATAATATATTTTAGGTGTAGTTGATGTAAACTTTTTGAATTTTGAGGTAAGTTTTACTTTTTGTGCTTCAGATTGCTTCCAGAAAAAAGTTACAAATTGATTGCTGTGTACTAGTTAATTTAGTTGTATCAAAAATGAACACAGTAGGTAACAGGGTGACCACTTGTCTGGAAAATCTGGAAATGTCGGGGAATATGAAACTGTCAGGGAAATGTCAGGGAATTTGCTAAGTGATGGAAAAGGGTAGCAAGTGCTGCATACAAGGCAGCACTGGAAACAAGGAAGAGAGACCGGGCCGGTGAAGAGCAGAACATCAAAGAAAGCAGGAAACGCAAAGCTCTCATTTCCAGTCTGGATCAACAGAAAAGACTGAAACTGGATGAACTGAAGTCACAAGCACAGGAAATTGATAAGCAGATAGCTGAACTGAACACTGACAAATAACAGTTTTTTTTTTCATTCTGGTGTTGCTGTGGACTGCATAGCCTAAACATTAGCATTTCGTACAAAAACTGCACATAGCTAGATATATACATATTGATCTTGTCATTTGTTGCATAATGTATACATGTTGAAGTTCATATTCTGATCATTGACATTGACACTAGTAATACAGGCATGCTACGAGTACCACTTAATGAGCCACGTATTGTCAGGGAATTTTGCAGTGTCTGGAGAGTGGTCACCCTGAACAACAATCCCCAACTCTCACTGATATCAACCTAAACAATATTTTAAAGGCATGATTAGCCTTATTCTGCTGAAAGTGTCATTAAACCCGGATCAATCTATCTTTTGCCGTCTTACTAAAAGTTTACTAGTAAGAGCTGCCATGGGCTTAGATGTAAGCAGAGAATAAATATTTTGCACAGTCATTTTGACAGTCTTGATCTATGGCACAACATTACTTTTCATGTTTCTGTGAAACGTGCCACAATGCCTTCTAGCTCTGAATGTTGCTTGTGCCACCTAAGGTGAGGCATACTCTCTTCTGGCATGTATGTAAGTTGTAAGACATTCACTGGGAATAAATATTAAGTGAAGTGCTCCAAATGCTTTCCACAACTTCGTCAGGAACACCGACAAATTATAACTGAAATATAAACCGATATTCGGCGACATAGATAAGATTCTAACAAAGTTTGAATGGCATGAAAGACGGGATACAAGGAAAAAACAGATGACTAAAAAACATTAACATACAGAAGGTGTAAAAAGCAGGAGAAATGAAGACCAGTGATGACATAGGATAAATGTCAACATGGGAAATCCACGGCAACATGAAGTAGCACACAAGAAGTGCCATCGACAGTTAAAAGATTTTCGAAGGCATGTTCGGCAGAAAAAAAAATTAATTAATTTGACGATGCTACTGATGACGTTGGTGCCGTTTTTCACCGGTCACTGTGGGGAAAGATCATCTAACATATTTGCCCAGCTAAGCAACTGAGGTTTTACAGTTATAAAATTAAGGTGCGTGTCAGGAGGCAGAAGAACAAAGAGACTATTTTGTTTTTCTCCGTCCTGTATAGTAAAAGTCTCGTTCGAAAAAAAAACAATTTTTTCGTGGTAATAAACGTGATAAGTATGTTACATGGAGTACCAAGAAGATGTCCCAGTTGACCAAATTTACGACAACAGAGCACGATATGCAACCAGTTAATCGGCAACCATGTCAATGTAAATTGCATAACAAAACTACCACATCATGACCGATATAGTTTTCAGTTGTTAATCTTTGCTTGTACCGATGGATTATTTAAGGTCGGTGCAATAAGTCTCAAAGCAGCAGACAACACATAAACGCTGTAAATTCTAGTAGTGCAGTAAGCATTAGCAGCTGTGCCAGAAATTATGTACAATACATACGATGAAGTTTTACGTTTTCCTATAATGTGTGCAACGAACGCACATACACTACAACAGTTTACAAAACCGCTTGATGACTACAAAGCAGCCTGGATGTAAGATGGTACTGATTTAAGTTGGCACAAATTTCCTAGCAGAAAAACACGAGTGCAGTTGATCGCACAGCCGGTGCAAAGGTGGCCAGGAAAACGTGCTCATAGCAAATCACTTTGTAGTGAACATACACAAAAAAACTAACGTACCGCCCGACAATGAAAAGGCAGCAGAAACACGGTTGTCGTTTTAGCCGGTAATAGCTGTAAACTGTAGCTAAACGACTCGCGAGGGCTGCCACTTTCCGAATGGGACAAATTCCTCAGCTTTTCCGGAAAAATTTCCCAGAAATTCCAAACCCGGTCTGCTTAAACTTCAGTTACAAAAACCAAAGCAAGTAGAATAATCATATTAATAACTGCCAGTAAACACAAATTTTCTGTTAATGAGACAAATTCCACAACTTTTGACATATCCCCAAGATTTCCCTTACGTTTCCCCCACGTTTACAGACTGCTAGTAAAATTCATCAACTGGGATTTAATGGCAATTTCAGCACAATTAGGCTATATTATGCCTTTAAAAAATTAGCAGTTCAGTTTAAACATTGATATAAGTGAGATAGTTAACAATATTACATTAAGGAGAATGCTAATTATGTGCAAAAGTTCAGAGTACTGCTTCCGACTGTCGTTCACATTTTTTTTCCGCAAATTGTGGCAGCCCCTGGACAACAAACACAACAACGACGATCATGGTTAGTCCAGTTCCATGTCCACCTTCGCATCCTCAGCGTCAACTTTGGGTTCTTTCTGCTCGGAGCTGGCCGTCGCTGAATCCTCCGTCTGGTCAGCACTTGGTCCGTTCGTCGCTGCCGCGCCATCATTCTCTGCTGGTTTCAGTCCGTCTTTCGGCGGTTCCTCCTTCGGTTTCGGTTTTGGCTTGTTGATGATCGGGTTGCACATTGACATCAGTGCCTAAAACCACACATTCACAGCCAGATGATCAACATACCAATGACAGCACCTTCGTTCGGCCAGCTGCCGACTACTCGCCGTGCCATGGATACAGCTTGACACATACAGCTGTGGTGCGCTTGCTGTGGTTGGTCTGCCGGTCTGAAATTCAGCGCGTAACAATCTGTGTGATTCAGACCTCAACATTGCCAGCTTCAGTCGCCTGCTCAAGACGAAGATTTTTCAGCAGCACTCGGTACGCCGAGTGCGTTAGAGGCACCGTGCAATAATGCGCTATATAAACTGACATTGTGAAACGTATGGAAAAACCATAAAATCATGGTTGCAACTAGTCCTAACTGCTTCAAACATAAGATCAAGACATTCCGAGGTTCTTGTTCCGCCAAGCCTTAAACTATGGAGGCATTTTCAGCTATCCATCACATATCTCTATCCTTTATTTTTTTTTACATTTTGTAGGGTTTATTTTTATGGTTTTATTTTTCCTTTAACTGAGGACAACTGTAATGCGTGTACATTCTTCATGCACTGCGCACAGTAAACATGACTGTTGATGATTACGAAAACTAACCATCAATTCATTGGGTGTTTTAAAAAATTTCAATTAATTCTTTTACAGTTAAAATTGTAGACTTTTTAACATCGTTAATCTGCACACATCTAGACATTAAATGTTAATAACATAATGGAATTGCCATCCGACTCACCACACATTAGTGGACTGCACACTGTCATTTCCTAACAATTTTTACATAAAAAACCCGATACGGTCATTATGAGAAAAGTGAGCGCCAAAAATTGCCAATTATCTCAAAAATGTACCTATCTGCTGACGTTCCCCTTGTTTCGGCCGTGTTAAATATACACATGCACATCTGGTGTCAGTAATTACACTATTATCTTCAAAGGTGCAAGATCATGGACACTGGGACAGTGTATCACAAGGTGTGCCTGTTTACCTCCCCAACGTAGGCTAGGACCAAATTCTACTGCTTGATCACAAGAGGCAAATAACTGTGAACAAGTTGCCCAAAAGTTACACTTGACAGCACACAGACTGGGACTGAACCAGTTATGTCCAATCGCAAGTCGCAACACCCTAACCTCAGAGTTACCACTCTCCAGACAGAAAAAATCCTCGACTTTTAGACGAAATTGAAGGCAATATGTCGAGCAAATGCACATTTATTAGTTCAAATTCTCAGTGTAACATCACGTATAAAAAATGAATTTCAGTACGTTATATAATGATCTATTAGCTGCTAACAATAAAATTTCCCTAACTACACAAAGTCCCTAACTCTGGGCCTTTTCTTGACCTTAATCGAATTCCCTGACGTCACCACTACACCACTGAGTCGCACACACATGCCTGTACACACATGCAAGGTTGACAACATGTGAACAGAATCGGGCAGCAACTAATCACACCTCTCGCTGGGAGTTGATCTGCGACACCAGAACAACCGGGTCCAAGTAGAGTGGCAGTTGGTTGCACTGTCCAGATTTCTCCTCCAGCCAAGCGTGCTTCTCCAGCGCCGCATTCTTCACCTTCTCCATCTCCACCAGCTCAATGTGGTCATATTTCTCGTCCTGAAATCGACCACAAAAAAGAAGTTAAGTATGCGCAGTTTAAGGGGAGTTCATGCTGGCCACTGACCACAAACAACGACGTCTCCAGCAACTGTGTGAAGCCGCTACACATCTAGTCATTAAATGTTAATAACATACTGGAATTGCCATCTGACTCACCACACATTAAAGGACTGCACAATGTCATTTCCAAACAATTTGAAATGAAAAATAACCTGATACTGTCATTATGAGAAAAGCGAGTGCCAAAAGTCGCCAATTATCTCAAAAAATGGTCACAGGTCCAGCTCTCCAAGGTCCGTCGGCATTAAGAATTACACGCTTTCACGTTTACACACAGATACAGACTGTCTCCAAAAATTACCTAAACTGTGTACGGATGGAATGTTAAGACTTGCACACTTACTCACATAGAGAAACGGGCATATTTATAAATTCTAGATTTCAATGAACCCCCCACAGGCAATCACACTGTCGGTCCAACTATAATACAGACTGTACTACACGCGCTCACGCAGTGATACATAACTTAAGAATGAAAGTATAAATTCTTTCGTAGCCATTCAGTTCATGAGGTGGGAATGACCTCTGACTCCATCTTACTATCATGAAACTTCGGCCAGACTCTCTTGCGTTCGATCTGTAAGGAAGACGGTGAAACTTCACTGCACTTCCTAGGATAGTGTGCAGCCACACTGGCTATTAGGAGAGATGTAAAGGACTCGCCAATTATGTCTTCTGGAGAGCTGAGAACTCCGCTTCAGCACTCTCTTGAAGTATGCGAAAGCCTCAAAGAGATTTATATAAGCTCACCAACTGTTAAGTTTGGGGTTGCACACTAAATCCGAACTGGGGTCTCCATGCTGGGTGGAGTTATCTACGATGGAGCCATCCACTCCACAAAGAAAAGGTAAGAGCTCTCGACTTTTAGCCCTCAGCCACACACCAGCTGAAGCTGCAGGGCCATGAACGTGGGCCAGTGTGTCTGTTTACTGCCCAGTCCATGCTGTGGCACCAAAAACTGCTTCGTGGCAGAAGACATTATCATCATCATCATCATCAATTATTGTTACACCACACTACACACATGCAGTTACTAGTAACGAAAATAAAAGCACAATAACAGGGACACTAAAATCTAAAATCAGACTGCGTGTGCAAATGCCGAACAAATTGATTCCTTTATGCTGACGACAGACTGCAGCGGAGACAATATAGCATAGATGTGTGTGAACGTCTTGCACACGGTCGAACATTACAGTGAAGCGGCTGGGATTGAACCCGCGATCTCCAACTGCAAACGCCCTAACCACTGGATGCCACTACACACACACTTGCGTCAAACATTATATTATGTATTTTACAGACCGTTTGCCCGTCCCGCTGGCCAACCAATGGCACCACAGCACCAGAGACAAAGGCAAGCTTGTAAAAAAACTGGCAAAACATCCCGACTGAAATTGTACCTTGTCTGAGTACAAATCCAGCACTTTAAACATCTGCTGAATCGCTTGACCGAGGAACTCAAACGCCTGCGGTCGTTCAGACCATTCCTGGAATCGCTTGACAATCGGCTGGCCAACTTTCTACACACGATAACACAACAAACGGGGTTTAAAGCTTCTATGCCGTTCAGCATATGAATAAGTGACACTGTATTTTAATAGGACATTCAATGAATCACACCAGCAAGCAATACTTTCATCGAGTTAATGTAACTGAGTAAATTTAATGAAGTTGATATTGATCAGCATTTGCACATGCGAACACAATGTGTTTTTGAATTAGTCAAAGACTATAGATGTTTGACGTCTCTGTGTGATGTCCGGCATATACGTTCGGATGTTTGTGGTGCCATCACATGTACTCATCGTGTTTTTATAGCTACTCTTCTAATTATTTTCTGTACTTCGGATATGATAACAATATTAAATAGTGAGTCTTTAAGATATAATTTCGTTACTTTACTGGATCAAAGCTTTGGAACTGTTACTTGAGAATGGACAGGACAGTTAGCACTGGTAGTAGTTGGTGAATTTATGAAGGAACGATGACATCAAGGCAAACCACGATGACACTGGAGATATGACAGCAAAGAATGGACTGGCTTCAACTATATTCAGCAGAAAGAAATGTGTCACAACAAATGAGAAAGACACTGAAAAAAAATAAGAGTGATCATCTGTGATCACTAACCCAATGCTAGGACGACAGATTTATCGATTGGGGTTTAATGACACTTTCAGCACAAATAGGCTATAGCGTGCATTTTAGAAGTATGTTGCAGTTGCAAAGTGAAATTAATGAGAAAGCTGACAATGTTCCATGTTGGGAATACATGCAATAAACTCTTCAATCTGGTCTTTGCAGGGAAACCCTCCGAAATGAAAGATTGGGTAATCACTTGGCTAATGTACTAACAAACAATAGCAAACGACAAAAAAATAACTCTTAAACAACTAAACAGAACATAACTCTGATTTGGTCATACTCGTATCACCCTCGGTCAGGAAAGGAGATGGCCCTTTTCGGCAAACTGGCCCCTTCCGGGAACATTGCAAGGAAGACACTAAACAAATATTTGACATATGTAAAACAGCATGTTCAGAGATTAACGGCAACAACGATGATGCTGAACAACAAACCTTCAGTGCTGCAAGTCGGTCCGTGTAAACCTGCTTTACCTCACACTCTCCATCCTCATACAACCAATTCTCGGTATCTTCCAACTGTCGCAGGAATGATTCGCGATCCTGCAAAATCACAAAGCAGCATACAGCAATTACGCAAGCCAAACACTACGAAGAAGAAGATTCACGTATACACAGTAAAGTCCATTATGAGGGAGCTTGAATTCGGCAAGTGACAAACAAATGAATCTAGCATACAATCCATGTCGGCCAGACGGCTGGCTCAAATTAACAGCCACCACCTTTAACCGACTTCAGCAAGTAAGTAAGCAGTCCTGGTTGCAGGACCGTCTATTACTATTACAAGGCAGAACTTGCCCTCTGCCCCAGTGGTTTCCGAAATCATTGCAGCTACACACTGAGGGATGGCCAGGCCTCCGGAGTGGCTTGCATAAATGGTGGGATAGTAGACAACCAAAGGTAGGTCACCAATTCCAGTACTCACCAGGTTCGACAGCTTCTGTCACTAGTAAGTAAAAAAAAATTATAAAGCACCCAATGGTCTAGTGGTAGCACGCTTGCCTGCTGCACGAGTGGGCCTAGGTTCGAATCACTTGTTCAAGTGGTATAATACCAATGGCGATGGAAGAATGTTCGGCCCATAGCATACAGGCGGACTCAAAGGTCAAGTTTGCAGCTTAGCCTACGAGTTGGCGGCCAACTGGCACGGACCGACTTCAGCCCAGAGGAACCACAGTGAACTCTCTCATATGGCTGGCACCATAGATGACAGCACTATAAATATTGTCGTGGTTATTATTATTA
>Ga0056115_1002111_pt1 | contig 10008 bp, 8 predicted proteins | sample WorMetOlspDAHAB1_FD_77007 | JGI IMG/M metagenome (GOLD analysis project Ga0056115, IMG submission 77007) | Marine gutless worms symbiont microbial communities from Max Planck institute for Marine Microbiology, Germany - Olavius sp. DAHAB.1 ...
AGCATAAAAACGACTAAACTTGTATAGGCGAGCACTATAGCTTGTTCGTCGTCCGCCATGTTGGAACAGCACGGCTCGACTCGCTCGACACGCTCGTCTCGACTGGCTCGACTCGCTCGACAAAGTCGAACGTGTCGAGTTGTGTCAAGTCGAGTCGAGACGAGCCAAGTGGATTTTGGGCCTATGTATGTATATATGTATGTATGTATGTATGTACGTACGTACGTATGTATGGTTTTGTTTGCACAAGGTGTAGGATCTGCATATTTAAGGAATTGTGAACATTATTATTTACGATCTCTTAGAAATGTCATTCTGTTTTCAATGGTTAAAAATTTTGCAAGTCTGTAAAGATATGATTGAGTATCATTTTCCTATGCAAGTTTTTTTGACACACTGTGTTTATGTGACCATATGTGGCATCAACTGGTTGCTTTTCATAAAGAGGTAAATAGATTAAAACGAAAGTATATAGTAACTTTGTAGCTTTTATAATATGTGTGGTGTGAATGGTATGGAGTTGTTGGTTGTACCTGTAGCGTTCGGCGTGAAATTTGGCAGAAGTTTATTAACGAAGCAGTGCAACAGCGACAACACGTATGTCATGCAGTATTATTATTGTGTCTGCGTTTATTTTGTTTTGTGTTTTCAATCACGCTGTGGTCTCGCCCAGCCAGGCTTATAGCTGCTGCGACTTACTCGTGGACTGTTGCCTGCGTGCTAATCTCCCTGTCTTTGTCCTTGACCCTGTATGTGAATACTCCGTAGAGTCTGTGATGCATGACCATTACGACATCAGACCTATGGTTGGCTTCCCAGTTGGGGGGCTGCCGTTTTGCCAGTACCAGATTAAACTGCTTGGTAACAGAGGCATATGAGCGGCTCACCTTGTACTCATGGCATTTCAACACTAAATCTTTGTCGCATGGTTTGACGTTTTCCACTGTGTTTCCTTGATATCATGTCCCATCTGTATATGTTCCAGGTCACTCATTGCAGTCCTTGCTGTGTCATTTGTGATTGCTTTGCAGCTGAAAGACTTGTTAGAGCAACGAAAGGCAGAACTGACTTCAAGCTACGAACGGCTTCTTCAGCACATTTCGACGACAAGAAAACAGGTCGATTCAGCAGTCCACCACTTGTTGTTGTTAATTTTGATGCTGATAATCACACGTTACTTGATTAGACAGCTGAAAAGTTACAGCTGGAAGAGAACTTATGGAAATTTACGAATATTTTGAAAAATTTAATAAGTTTGGTAAAGTTTCGTAGAGACATCCAGGGAATATGATGTTGTTCCAAACACCTTCAATGAACGTGCAACCATGAAACTTATTTTCACTATTTACAGGCAGGCCACTGGCCATATGCCTCCATTGAACAGTTAGCAAGTGCATTTGTCGATTTGAATGAAATACATGCTAATTGAAGAAACCCTTAAAAATGTATAAAAACTGTGTTGGTAGCTACGCTTGCTGTAGATGACTTAGGCCCAAATTCCACCTGACTCGTCGCGTCACGTCTTGACACGACTAGACACTTTCAACGTGTCGTAGTCCGTCGAGAGGGCGTGTCAAGCACATCGAGCTGTGCTTGTTCCAACGTGGCAGACGACGAACAAGCAGCAGTGCTCGCCTGTACAAGTTTAGTCATTTTTACTCTCACATACACAAATCCTATTTGTTCCGTCAAATGAAATAAATAACATAAATGTATACTCCAGTAAATTAGTGAATAACTTACATATCATAACTTTATTCAAATTACACAACAAACTAAGTTGAGAGTCGCGCTTGTCGTGTCGAGCTGGTCGTGTCGAGCTGTGCTGTTCGACAAGCTCGACACAGCCAAAATGCATGGGCTTGACACGTCGACCGTATTGAGGCGTGACGTGACGAGCCAAGTGGAATTTGGGCCTTGCAGTAACAGGTAAAAGCTGCATAGTTTAGTGTCTGCTATAGTAACGGATGAAATTGGTTTACTGTGACAGCTGGAAACAATATTATATGTAACACAATAAACACTGTTGTAATGCACCATCTGGGTCATCTGTACCCACCCACTTGAATTTGACTCCACCCACTTGCAGTTATGATTGTGCTGTCAGTCATCTGTGAGCCCCGCCCGTTGCTGTCGTCGCCACGCCTTCACTTTACTGTGTATGTTTGCTATTGATAGGAAGAAGAGGCTCTTGAAAGATTTTATGAGACACAATGTACAGCTGTTGCAAAGTCCGTTGCCCCTGCTGTTCCTCCTTTGACCACTTCAACTATGCTATCGTCTGCTGCCTCGGAGACTTTGACCGCTGCTTCAACTGATGACTCTTGTTCAGCTGCTGTTGCTGCATCTTCTCACGTTGCTGATCATATGGTGCAGGATGAAGAAGTCACTCACTTGTAGATGAATTTTGTCTTTTTCTACACCATTTTGCACCACATAGCACTAAACTGGAATGCAGTACTATACTGAGTTGTGGTGCAGTGCAGTGCAATTCAGTGTTCAGTGTTCATGAAATGCGTTCATCTTTGTTAATCACTTTGTGTTTTTGTACATGACACAAGATGGTTTTTAGTCATTGTAGCAAAGTCCCATACACTGTAGCAGTTCTGTGCAGTGCATTACAGTACGGTTATTCTGAATTTAGGTAATTTTATGATACTCAGTAATTGAGTGATGCAAGTTGTAACGTTGGACGTTGATTAACCTTTTGTGGTATTATGCAAAAATGTGTGGAAAAAAATTATTTTACTATGGGGATTCCATTTGATACAGTCATCTCACATAGAGAATACATCTTTGGTGGTCTGAGCAGAATTTGAGGACCTTGCCTTTGTTTTCCTGTGTTGCGCATGAGATGTACTGAAACCAGCAAAACTATTCGAGCAGTTTTGTTCGTATTTAGTTGGCCTCATTGCACTGTGTTGCTGTGTAGAAACTGTGATGGCTTTGACACAGAGGCAGTGGTTCTTGAGGGAATTGTGCTATAATGGTTGATGTGTCACGATGGTTTCTGTTCAGAAGCTTCCATGAACGTAATAGGTGGTCTGGGTCTCGCAAAAGTAAGGGTATTTGCCTAAACATTGTCAAAATGCATGACTCGTTCTTCGTGATCACATCTGTATAGCTGCACAAAAAGCATGTAACAGTCGATGGTAAAAAAAACAGTGAATAGTTAAGCCGTCATAAATTGTTTGAGAGATCACTTTGGTTTGTTTGCCTCACGCGTGATTTGATGACTTCATGAAATTTTGTTCATGACGTCTGTGTCAGTTGTTGTGAAACAGTGTTGTCATCATGTCGGACTTGTGACAATTGTTATACCAGTGACTGAGGCTTTTAAAGCAATGTAAGTTGCGTTTGACGTACAAATTATCATTTGCTTGCTCGTTCATGCGCCATTTTGATACACGTGGTTTTCTTCTGCTCGGTGCTGGGTTTGGCATTCAAGGTTAAAGACATTGTTTCATTGCGCAGCTGACACCCAGTGCTCAGAAATTCAGTGCATCTGTTTCATGTTCATTAAGGTGCCGACTCATCTGCAACAACGACGGCACCTTAATCACTCACCATTGTCAGTAGCTTTTTTGAGTGACATTCGATTCACTTTGCATTAAAACAAACTACACAAACTGTCGAGATAAGTTATTTCAGTCGATTTGGAGCGCTGTTAACCTAAATTTTCATAGATATCTCGTTCAGTCATTCTTCCTCTTTGCATTCCACAGCTTAAGCAATTAAGCCGTCGAGACAGAGACGTGCATTTATTTTCTCGCAGGTTAAGCACAGTGTAGTTTATAATACAAATCGACATTTGCTGTTGAGTTGAGTAGGTGATCATGGTGATAACATTGGCATGCTTTTTACAGTAACTTTTTATCTGATATGTAGATATACATATTGATACATGTGAACTGAAATATATTTTTGATGCTTTTCGGATATTTTTTCTAATATTGCTAATCAAACATGTTCATATTTTTGATTGATAAAGATCATTAAGAGGCTTCATATTTGACACTTAGTTGTCTTATGATATTTTTTTGCAGAATTCCAGTTTGTACATCCATTCTCCGACATAATATAAGTTCTTTTGAACTATTAGTAAATTTGAGTTTGCTTTGCTAATTTTTTGTGTTAACTTTGGTAGATGTAAGTTAGATTGAACAAATGTGTTTATCGATTTTACACTGCACAGAATGTTTATGATGGATATAGTGCCATTGTGATGTGTACTGTTGCTCACGTTCATTGCCATTAGATGTTGCGGTTTCGGCTGCCGTATGCTTATTCGAGAATGGTGTCGTATTTTCTGTACATAGAATTCGTTTCAGTCGTCATAATCTTTGTTGTTTTGTACATCATTTTGCAAATTGTACAGTTTCATATTGTTGTCTACTTTTACACTGTACAGCTGCCATATCCGAGACATTCCTGCTTCTGCAAATAGCTTCAGTTCATTTGCTGCTGTTGCAGTTTTGTACTGCAACAACACTTTTTAAATGAATCACGCATACGTGAGGCGCACACTGAGTAGAATAGTTTGTTTGAAATAATCGGGAGTGTGTGGCTGTATGCCTCGTGTGGGCTTAAAAGCCGTGTGTTTTTGTGCTTGTGCTATAAGCCAACGTTGTTTCCTGGCCGAGTGTCATAAGAGTTGACAGAATCATATTTGTATTTTTTATTTTGTCGTTTGGTTTATTGAGTTGTGTAGTTTTTCAGTATTGTTTGTTTTTGTTACTGATGATTGAGTGAGTGAGCAAGGTTTAACATCCCACCCGACACGTAACTGGTCATTTTTGGGACGATTTTTACGGGCTATATAGCCCAACCAACAGTGTCAATGCACTGAAGGACAGATTGTGTAACTGCATGCTGTGTTTAATCTAATCTGCATCGGGTAGGCATAGTTAAAGTCTGCTTAATCTTCATTGGTTGTGTTCACAAACTTGATAAGAAGTTGAAAGAAGAGGAAAGCAAACTTGTTAAACATTGATTTTTTGTACATTTTATAATCTCCCAACAACTTTTATTGTTTCATGTAACAAAAATTATCGCTGTTTTTCTTCTCTGCTGACCTTTTGCTGCCAGTTTGTGAGGTTTAAAACGCTTGTGTTTTTAGGATCTGTATACATCATTAGTTACTTGGTACATTTTTGTTGGTTTTTTTCGCTTTGTTTTATTTCAAAATGTAGCTGAAGCTAAGTTTTTCTTGTGTCTTGACTGCAGTAAATAACATTTACTGTGATTGCATCATCATACCACTATAGTTACTATTTGTAGAAAACGAGCGTCATTTTATTGCATTTGCGTTCTTAGTTATGCTTTTACATCTGCTTAGCATTGTTTTTAGTTTTAACACTTAAACAGCTTTTAACGCTTTTTCAAAGCTTTTGAGAATTTTATGGTGTTGGTCATTAGAATCCAGTTTTGGTTTTACTGTTTGCTTCAGTGGTCGTTGGATTTCTGTTGTTTAATACAAGACGCACTGCATTCAAACGCGCTGTTGTTATGCCGTCTGGGTGCATCTGGCTCATCTGTCGAACTGAAACAGGTTGATATGCTTTCTGAGCAACGGAACTTGGGCGTCAGTTGCGGGAGGCATGTTTCTTCGGAATTTGGAGTAGGCAAGATAGTGCACATTATCCTTATATTTTAACAATTTTGGACATTTGTAACACGAATTTATTATGTAACTCGAATTTATAAAATGCTTCGTTACAGCAGTAAACTTGGCTCGAAATGTTCAAATTATGGCCTGGAATGCTCATTAAGCTTATTCATAGTCACTGGAAATCTATCTGTCGTCTGTCTGACAGGCATTTAGTTGGATTTGCGGCAGTATACCCAAAAAAAGAAGAAGAGATGAGATTAAAGGTGAATGAAAAGATGTGACTGGGAAGCGGGATGAGCAGATATGACCATGTAACAGGTTCGTTGCACTGCTGTGAAGACGAATGCTCTGCTGTTGTTGATAACACTGACTTGTTAGTAGCAGCGTCACAGGTATCAGCCGTCCTGTCATGTTGATGGTTTGACTTGAGAAATGATGAGCTTCTTGTTGCGTCCATGACAGCAATGCGGCGTGGCTGTCAATTGATAGTTTTCTATTTGTAACAGCGACTGTTTGTCTGACTCGCCTTAGTGTTCTGTTGACGGGTCTTAAAGTTGACGGATGGAGTGGGACAGGAAGGGCTAACGGCTCTTACGAGGCTGAAATCTGCTGTGAAGATCGTAGTTTTGTCGACTTTTTATACGTTTAACAGAAGGAGTGCATTCTCTTCTTTATGTTGTACTTGCTTGTATCACTTCGGCTGCTTAGCAATTGCTACTTGTCATGATCATGTCAGTATTATTGCACCGTCTTGTTCATGCTTTATGTTGTCATCTAGTTTCTGATGTCTGTTCAGTGCATTACAGTGGCATTGGACAGATTACAAAATTGTTGTTCCTCTATGTGACGGTCTGTTTGTGAACAACGTAACGCAAATTAAGTAAGAAACCTGTCCTGGTTGCCATAGCATTAGGAAAACTTTCAATGCAATTTGACTACGACTCAGGTTATGTAGCAGAATTTACAGTGGTGGTTTTGGCTCCAAAGTTGTCCTGTTAGCATTTTAAAACATTCTTTTCATCAGGTGATAAAATTTGTTTACATTTTAAAAGTTCTGTTAATGTTTTATGACTGTGATGATGATAAGGCACCAACTTAATTGAGGATTTTAATGAATTAAGAAAAGAGCTGCTCCGGTCTGTAAATAATGGGAAGCAGTCAAACTGTGCATTAAAACCTGCATGTGTGAATCGCCGAACCAAATGGACCTCAACACATTTTAACATAAAGATCAGACTCAGAGTGTAGATTATCCGAATTATCCTTGTCAGTAGCATTACTCGTTAAGACTGTGATTTATTCCCTATTGCGTCTCAGAAACTTTTACAAATATACTCTAATGTATTATTTGCTGTTAATGTCTATGCGACATGCTGCAACTACAGTCTTGGTGACTTCATTGTTTTGTTGATGTTTAATTTGAACCGTCTGCTATCGGATCTTATGTCTGTATGTAGCGCAGATTTGACGGCCAGCGAAAGCAGTTGATGCAACTTGCTTGAAGCCACAGTAGTTTGTTGTAGTCCTGTTTCTGTAGTTGTGTATATTTCTGCATGTTGAGCGTTTCGTTGCTGACCTTTTCTTTGTTAATATCAGTCGTTGATTTGCTGTGAGCACCAAATAAACCAAATCAAACGAAATTTTGTGAAACGTGAAGCTTTTATAATGATTATTCTCTGGTGACGATGTCTGCAACCAAAAGATGCAAGATGCGGAGTATAATTATAGCATGAGTAGGTTCAGCAGGTTTCAATAATTAGCTGGGTCATAGGTTACTCATGAGCTGTATCAGCTGTAGCCTATATATCGCTATGTACTGTAGTGCCAGCGTGTTAGCCAGTCAGTCAAGAGAAAATTCATAGTTGGTCTAGCACTCTAGTGGTTAGCATGCCTGATTGCAGCACCCCCGCACCTCCATTTGACAACATCTAAAGTTATGTTGATTGTCTGGAGGTTAAGAGGGAATATTATCAGAACTGTTTTATATATTGCCAACGTGCTACCTCTTCAATGGGCACAGTTAACAAAAACAGTTCATACTGCCCGGTTGGGCCTTGAGTTTGTCTTTTTGTGTTTTTTAGGTTGCATGATTTATCTTTATGTTGGTGTATGTTTTGTTTTACCTTGGACAGTTGAGTCATTTCCCTTCTTTATGTTTTGGCGCTGGCATAAAAAACTTAAATGAGCCCCCTTCGAGCTTTTTGCTCCCTTCTCGTTACTGTTGGTTAGGAGCTGGCTGCATCCCTTTAAGGGCCACTGTGTACAAAAAGCAATGCGAGACGAGGAAGTTATTTATGTCGCTGGTCATCCACTACTGAATAGGAGATGTACAAGACTCCCAGGGTGTTTCTGTTTCCCAAATAGCAAACTATAAGTACTTCTAAAGACACGATATAGCCTTACTGTACTGAAAGTGCCGTTAAACACCAATGAATCAATCAATCAATGTCCAAATGTGACGGCAGATTGCAGTGCTGGAATCTAACTAGTTTCGACTTGCATCAATGTGTGTCGATTGGTAGATACCGATAGTTGTTGAGGAATTTAACGTAAACAATGCAAATCTGCACGAACGGTTCAAAAATTATTGCGTGCATATCATTGAATTGAATATTTTCCTTGACTTCGCACGCATTTGGTTTATTGCAGACTGTCAGCGAGGGTTCTGTGAATATCAATGGTTGCAGCTGTACAACTGTCAAATGATCGAGATTCGTGCGTTTGTTAGACTTAGCGTTTGATTGTTTTATAGTACTAGCAATTTTCATGTTGTTCGTGCGTTATTTCGAAGGACCTTTTCCACAGTAATCCGATTATGATTGCTTTTCTCCACTGGTCGTTGTCATTGTACCTCTTGTATCCCTGTTGTTGTTGATTGTTGTTTTTTCGACAGTATTTCATGACTAACTATGTGTTCACACTAATAGACAGTGCTGGAGGATACGATGTACTAGTGCTCCATTTGCTTATGTTGCGCGCACATTTATGACGGTGACCCTATTCCGGCGGTATGATTAGTCATTACATTTGAAAACGAAAGTACTACATGTATTTGGAATATATGTTTTATTGTTTTAGTCGGATTTCTCGCAATTAGTAATTTTTTACCGGAATATAAAAATACTGTGAGTTAGACGAATGAATAAACTTGGTTGCTACTGTAGAACTTCATCTTTTTTGATAGCAGCTTGTGACTGAACCAGTGGATGGTGACATCGCTACCGCTGGATGCTCACCGGCAACGTTTCAGAGTCTAAATCGGAGAACTGAGGTCGTGCAGCCAACCAGCAGGCTAGTGTTGGCCATAAGCCACTACACTCAGCGGAAACAAGTCGCTGTTGTGCGTCTGTCCCATCCAATATTCACCCAGAATCGATTAGCAAGAGTCTCAGAATCGGAGTGAACCAGTTGATACGGGGTGGCCCAAAAAGTAAGCCACTGTCAAGAATTATTGTTAAATCGTGTTAAAATTTGTCAGTGAGGTACGATTTTTCGTCAATTTTAGAATAAAATTAGCACAAAAATATAAGTTTGTATTAAATATTCTATGTGTCACCTAATTTGCGACATCATCGGTTACTGTAAAGTCCATATATATGATAAAATCGTGATTGAAACCAGAAAAAAAATATGGAAATCAAAGAAATTTTTACACAAATCTCCATCTAAAAGATGGTTTAGGAATGGAATTCACAACTTGCATAAGCTAGCTGATGCCAGAGGGAGCGCCGACATCATTTACCATATGTGACGCTTATCGCTACTTTGCGTAGTTAGTGACGTACCGGTAATAAAATATTTAATACCGACGGATAGTATGGTAGTGCTGGAATTCTACTTTAATTTGACGAATAAATCTAATCTCATTGGCAGGCTTTAATACGATTTAATACGATTTTTTGATAATTTGGCAGTGGCTTACTTTTGGGGGCTACCCTGTGTATTTGTCGCGCACACAGTAAGTCGGTAGCCTATATATACAGAAGAACAGTGAACGTCACTGTGAATAAAATTTTCATGAGCCAATTTGACGGTGCTGTGTGGACTGTGGCTGCTGCTTAATCTAATTAGCGGTCGTTGATTATTGTGCTGTCAATGAGTGCATGCATGGTACGTCGCTGGCCCCGTAGCCTGGCACGTTGAAAACTGAGGAGCGACGAGTGACGTACAGTGATAACATTTCGTCGCTGACATGTTGTCATGTCCGCGCTTGCCACACTGGGTATTTGTGTCGCCTGAAGCCTTCTCCGTCTTATTACTGGCCGTCATACCGTAACTCAAGAAGGCACAGTTTTTATTAAGGGGGCAGTAATTATCAAGTAAGTAAGGAACGTAACTTTAGAGTGTCCTAGCCTGTAGCTTATAGCTGAGCAGGGGCGGAGACTTAAGGTGAGACA
>Ga0056115_1002112_pt1 | contig 10008 bp, 5 predicted proteins | sample WorMetOlspDAHAB1_FD_77007 | JGI IMG/M metagenome (GOLD analysis project Ga0056115, IMG submission 77007) | Marine gutless worms symbiont microbial communities from Max Planck institute for Marine Microbiology, Germany - Olavius sp. DAHAB.1 ...
CATGGCAACGCCGGTTGCCTAGCAACGGGGCCCACAAAATCTGCATTTTATGGCTGCATATTTCAAAAACTACAAGGTATGTAAACTTGAAATTAGGCACATACACTGTATATTCAGCATGAGATCTCGGGTCAGGTGACCCAATTTTTGTGAAAATAGGTCTAGGTCACACGGGCACATAACATATACAGGTAAAATGCACCATAACTCCTTACTGGGTGGGCGTATCAACTTCATAGTCAGGGACCGACATGAGGACGACTGCTTAACTAGTGGGGCACACAACCGTTGCCATGGTAACGCCGGTTGCCTGGCAACGGGGCCACGAAATGTGCATTTTACGGCCGCATATTTCAAAAACACAAAGTCCTATAAATTTCAAAATGGGTATATACGTTCAGCATGACCTCCCGGTCAAGTGATCCAATTTTGAGAAAATAGGTCAAAGGTAAAGGTCACACAGGTACATAATGTATACAGCTAAAATGTGCCATAACGCAGTCCTGGGCGATAGTATCCACTTCATGCTAGGGTGGTAACATCTGAGCCGACGCACAACTGTTTGGGTACAAACTGCTTGCTGTGTCAACGCGGGTTGCCTAGCAACGGGGCTAAAAATTCTGGGCTTTATGACCACACATTTTAGTATTGCAAGCATCTCAAATTGGTGTACATGTTCACCACTTAGTCTAGGCCTCTGTTACGTGACCCATATTACGCTAGCTGATATACACCCAAAAGGTGCGCTAGCTGTAATGTCGCTCGCAATCTTTAATTCAGTGATTGCCTATTCTTAACGTCGTGATACTTTATTAAAACCGCAAATATTATATAGAAAAACTGCACACAGTATATCAAATGTTGTATAAGCCGACGCTCAAAAACAGCAAAAAATTATATGTTATAAATTATAAGCATGAAACAAATGCGCTAGTTTTTACATTTTAAGCTGGCAGTTGGCACAATAAATGTGCTAGCGCATATATTCATGCTTATAATTTATAACATTTAATTTTTGCTGTTTTTGAGGGTCGGCTTATACAACATTTGATAGCCTGTGTGCAGTTTTTTTCTGTATTGTATTATTACAATGTGTAGGCCTATGATTACAAGCATATAGGCCGTTAAGTTCGGTCATCTCAATCAATCAATCAATCAGTCACTATTGTTTCGTGCTCCTAAAAGTTGACCAGAGAGCTGGCCAACTTAGTGTGCCGCACGTAGGAATAACTAAAATAAAAAAAATATAACTAAAACATAAAAACCGATGAGCAAATAAATCCAGGAAACGGTCTACACCCATGAGATCAGTCCGACAGACAGAAACAGACTAATTAAGGTGGAGGATAAGATTTTCTGTAAAGGTAGGTTTTACGCTCACAATGAAACAGTGAAAAGATGATGGAAGGTGATAGCAGTGTGTAGCAAGTTAAACCGGCATGTTCAAATAAAGGTCACTGAGAGGGGACGAATAATTCGGATGAGGAATTCTGAGTGATGTAGGCATGTCGGGAGGAGCGATGAGTGACTTTGAGTGATGATGACGGTTTGATCAGAGTGACGTAAGTTGAAGAGCGTGTGTTGTGACCGTGAGGAGGCTGAAGAGATACGAGGTCATAGAGATACGGTGGCTGAGTGGTATTGAGAATTTTGTGACAGTGACGATTTTATATTCAATTCATTCAGAAAATTTAAGCCAGTGAAGAGCTTTCAGAATAGGAGTGATGTGTTGGAATATTGGAGCCTGTACAACAGTTCGAGCAAGAGCATTCTGGGTGTGTTGGATACGATTTACTTGATATTTCGGAAGACCATAGTAAAGAGAGTTACAGTAGTCAAGCTTGAATGTACGATGGAGGTGGCAATTGTTTTGGCGGTGTGAAGGTCAAGGTAATGACGGATACAGCGAAGAGCGCGGATGTGACGATAGCAGGGTTTACACAATGCAGAGATCTGGTCGGAGAATGAGAGATGTACATCAAATATGAACTGAAGCCAAGGTTGCGAGCAGATTGAGAAGTGTCCATTGAAGTCGAAAAGTTGTGAATCTAACACTACGGCTCTTTGTTGCGCAGTTCTGTACAAAATATGTAAACTAAATTAATTTTCGTAGTCGAAATAAACAGACTTGTGCAAAATGTTGATTTTGTATCAACATGATTTGCCGCTCAGTCGGGCTGCAGCCGCGGACCAGACCGCCGTCAAAGTTGCCAATGCAGCTTCCGCCGTGGCGTGTTGTACCACTGAGCGTCGTGCATATACCGCGACCTACTGCGCCAAAATCAAGAATCATTTTGGTAAGCGAAGGTCGAGTCCGAACGCTCAGCGCCTCGACGTCTGTGGCAGTCAATCGACGCCCTCATGGGTCGCGGACGCGTGCCGACGTCGACGTCCATCGACGCACAAAAATTGCACCGTTTATTCGATGAGAAGATCGCCGGAGTCAGTAACTCCACAGCCGACTCTCTACCTATAGTTGTCTGCGCCGCCCGGCTGCGACATCTCGACGTTCCGCGTCTTCACCGACGACGACGTTACCGCCGTCATCCGCAAGCTACCTTACAAGCAATGCGCCACTGACACACTTCCCACGCGCCATCTGATTCTGAAGGACAACGCAGACATGTTGGTGCCTTTCATCACCGAACTGTTCAACAGGTCGCTTACGTCAGGTCTGTTTCCGACTCGGTTCAAGGCAGCATTTGTCACCCGTTACTGAGAAAGCCGGATCTATAGACCCATCTGAAGGGAAGTCATACCGGCCCATATCAAAGTTCACCGTCGTGTCAAAGTCTCTTGAAAGACACGCCGCTCGTCAGCTCGCCACTCTACTGAAGCTGCGGTGCTTCGACTGATCAGCGACATTCTCGAAGCACTGGATCGCGGCGATTTGGCTGCTCTGACGTTACTCGACCTTTCTGCAGCCTTCGACACGGTCGACCACACTATACTAACCGTCGCCTGGAGACGTTTTACAGCATCCACTCAACCCCTGTTCTAAAATGGTTTCTGACATCTGGAACAGCGAGTGCAGTACGTGCGGTTCAGATGCTGCAGTTCTGCGCTGTCAGTGCTGCTGTGTGTGGTTCTACAAGGATCTGTCCTTGGACCCATAAACTGTTTTTGCTAATCTATACACCGTCGATCTCATCCGGCTGATCGAGGGGCATGGTCTGTACCCGCATCTGTACGCCGACGACACGCAGATATCCGGGTTTTGCCGTCTATGGAGACTCAGTCTGTCATGGAGCGCATGGGCACGTGCATCAGCGATGTCGCCGGCTGGATGTCGTCCAACCGTCTACAGCTGAACACAGCAAAAACAGAATCAGCGCCTCATCCCGAACGTCCTGTTGTGTCTCTGCGCCGTCAACATCAAACCAGGAATGTACATCCGTAAGCTTGTGATATACATCGACAGCGACATGTGCATGAAGACCCAAGTGTCGCGGATCGTTCCAGCTGCTTTGCATCTCTGCGTCACATACATGTACACAGCATCCGTCGCTCAGTCTCTAAACCCCTTCTGATGTCACTCGTCTCAGCGATGGTTTTGGCTCGTCTTGACTACGGCAACGTCACACTTAACGGCATCACAACGCGTCTGATGAATCGTTTGCAGTCGGTGCTCAATGCGGCAGTAAGACTGGGTTGTAGCCTAACAGTCATAAATACGACCGCATTTCACCACTTCTGCGTGATCCTGTCTTTGTGTTCCAGAACGAATAAAGTTCCGTTTGGCCGTTCTAGTGTTCTACTGCCGCAACCAGACAGCACCTGAATATCTATTGAGAGAACTACTGTGGACCGTCTATGACGAACCGCGACGACGACTGCGGTCTGCGTCGACTCAGAGACTGATCGAACGCCGAACTCGACTTAGAACAGCCGGCGACCGTGCCTTCGGCGCTGCCGCTCCTCACCTACGGAACAGCCTACCAGCCGACGTTGTCACTTCACAGTCGCTAACGACTTTCAATTTTGATTTTGATATCAGTTTCAATCACACTGATAACGTCACAAATTAGGTTATCCATGGAATATTCAATACAAACTTTTATTCTAATGCTTCTTCTATGCACTCAAATTTGATGAAAAATTCAGCTTTGTCGGCGGATTTAAAAGACGATGTTATTGATCAGTTGGTAATGGCTTACATTTTTGGACCACCCCGTGTATAGCATGATGAAAGCTGCATCTGGAATCATTAACAGCATGCAGTTGATTATTGCTGGTCCATCGCTCAGTGCACTATCATCAATATCACACATGCACGCGTCGCTGCCTGAATTAATTCGGGACTGGAACTAACTCCCAGAACATAATTCCCTAGAATGAAACAACCCCGCACATGCCAAAAGACAAATAAAATAAAAAACCTCTTTGACCTTAGCGAAACTCTCGGGTCTGTGGGACAGCTTACAGCTAGGAGTTCGGCCCCCTATCTAGCGGGGTATATTATTGAATTTCTCGATTAGTCGTTCTGCGTATCTGCATTTACTTTAGGCAATGTACATTTTTGTAATGTAATGTTCAATGTATGGTGTTGTTACCCGATCGATTGCTTCAATTAATTACTCATCAAATTACTCGATAACGCCCTAGACTGTTCTAAGTCGAGTTCGGCGTACGATCAGTCGACTTATACTTATATACAGGGTGGTCAAAAAAGCGGATACCCAGTTTTATTTTTGGGATAACTTCGGTAATTCAGCACCGATTTTACCATTCTTTCACTGTTACAAGCAGAAATTTGTGGCGCGTAAACGTGAAGTACGTCCACCCACCACACCTTTATTGTGTTTTTGTGTGGCCACATTACCTATCAAAACAAACGCTACTGCTAATATCGGTGTTAAGTGTTTACACTTCAGTCGCAACGTCATGTTGTCGGTCGGAGTATCTCGTATGGGGAAGATAAGGGTGGTCTTCATCGATCCTGCAGTGGTCTTCATCGATCCGATATTGCAGTAGGCCTAGTATTAGCTGTTAAATTTCGCTCCATGGAGCGAAATTTAACAGCTAATACTAGGCCTACTGCAATATCGGATCGATGAAGACCACTGCAGGATCGATGAAGACCACCCTTATCTTCCCCATACGAGATACTCCGACCGACAACATGACGTTGCGACTGAAGTGTAAACACTTAACACCGATATTAGCAGTAGCGTTTGTTTTGATAGGTAATGTGGCCACACAAAAACACAATAAAGGTGTGGTGGGTGGACGTACTTCACGTTTACGCGCCACAAATTTCTGCTTGTAACAGTGAAAGAATGGTAAAATCGGTGCTGAATTACCGAAGTTATCCCAAAAATAAAACTGGGTATCCGCTTTTTTGACCACCCTGTATATAAGTATAAGTCGACTGATCGTACGCCGAACTCGACTTAGAACAGTCTAGGGCGTTATCGAGTAATTTGATGAGTAATTAATTGAAGCAATCGATCGGGTAACAACACCATACATTGAACATTACATTACAAAAATGTACATTGCCTAAAGTAAATGCAGATACGCAGAACGACTAATCGAGAAATTCAATAATATACCCCGCTAGATAGGGGGCCGAACTCCTAGCTGTAAGCTGTCCCACAGACCCGAGAGTTTCGCTAAGGTCAAAGAGGTTTTTTATTTTATTTGTCTTTTGGCATGTGCGGGGTTGTTTCATTCTAGGGAATTATGTTCTGGGAGTTAGTTCCAGTCCCGAATTAATTCAGGCAGCGACGCGTGCATGTGTGATATTGATGATAGTGCACTGAGCGATGGACCAGCAATAATCAACTGCATGCTGTTAATGATTCCAGATGCAGCTTTCATCATGCTATACACGGGGTGGTCCAAAAATGTAAGCCATTACCAACTGATCAATAACATCGTCTTTTAAATCCGCCGACAAAGCTGAATTTTTCATCAAATTTGAGTGCATAGAAGAAGCATTAGAATAAAAGTTTGTATTGAATATTCCATGGATAACCTAATTTGTGACGTTATCAGTGTGATTGAAACTGATATCAAAATCAAAATTGAAAGTCGTTAGCGACTGTGAAGTGACAACGTCGGCTGGTAGGCTGTTCCGTAGGTGAGGAGCGGCAGCGCCGAAGGCACGGTCGCCGGCTGTTCTAAGTCGAGTTCGGCGTTCGATCAGTCTCTGAGTCGACGCAGACCGCAGTCGTCGTCGCGGTTCGTCATAGACGGTCCACAGTAGTTCTCTCAATAGATATTCAGGTGCTGTCTGGTTGCGGCAGTAGAACACTAGAACGGCCAAACGGAACTTTATTCGTTCTGGAACACAAAGACAGGATCACGCAGAAGTGGTGAAATGCGGTCGTATTTATGACTGTTAGGCTACAACCCAGTCTTACTGCCGCATTGAGCACCGACTGCAAACGATTCATCAGACGCGTTGTGATGCCGTTAAGTGTGACGTTGCCGTAGTCAAGACGAGCCAAAACCATCGCTGAGACGAGTGACATCAGAAGGGGTTTAGAGACTGAGCGACGGATGCTGTGTACATGTATGTGACGCAGAGATGCAAAGCAGCTGGAACGATCCGCGACACTTGGGTCTTCATGCACATGTCGCTGTCGATGTATATCACAAGCTTACGGATGTACATTCCTGGTTTGATGTTGACGGCGCAGAGACACAACAGGACGTTCGGGATGAGGCGCTGATTCTGTTTTTGCTGTGTTCAGCTGTAGACGGTTGGACGACATCCAGCCGGCGACATCGCTGATGCACGTGCCCATGCGCTCCATGACAGACTGAGTCTCCATAGACGGCAAAACCCGGATATCTGCGTGTCGTCGGCGTACAGATGCGGGTACAGACCATGCCCCTCGATCAGCCGGATGAGATCGACGGTGTATAGATTAGCAAAAACAGTTTATGGGTCCAAGGACAGATCCTTGTAGAACCACACACAGCAGCACTGACAGCGCAGAACTGCAGCATCTGAACCGCACGTACTGCACTCGCTGTTCCAGATGTCAGAAACCATTTTAGAACAGGGGTTGAGTGGATGCTGTAAAACGTCTCCAGGCGACGGTTAGTATAGTGTGGTCGACCGTGTCGAAGGCTGCAGAAAGGTCGAGTAACGTCAGAGCAGCCAAATCGCCGCGATCCAGTGCTTCGAGAATGTCGCTGATCAGTCGAAGCACCGCAGCTTCAGTAGAGTGGCGAGCTGACGAGCGGCGTGTCTTTCAAGAGACTTTGACACGACGGTGAACTTTGATATGGGCCGGTATGACTTCCCTTCAGATGGGTCTATAGATCCGGCTTTCTCAGTAACGGGTGACAAATGCTGCCTTGAACCGAGTCGGAAACAGACCTGACGTAAGCGACCTGTTGAACAGTTCGGTGATGAAAGGCACCAACATGTCTGCGTTGTCCTTCAGAATCAGATGGCGCGTGGGAAGTGTGTCAGTGGCGCATTGCTTGTAAGGTAGCTTGCGGATGACGGCGGTAACGTCGTCGTCGGTGAAGACGCGGAACGTCGAGATGTCGCAGCCGGGCGGCGCAGACAACTATAGGTAGAGAGTCGGCTGTGGAGTTACTGACTCCGGCGATCTTCTCATCGAATAAACGGTGCAATTTTTGTGCGTCGATGGACGTCGACGTCGGCACGCGTCCGCGACCCATGAGGGCGTCGATTGACTGCCACAGACGTCGAGGCGCTGAGCGTTCGGACTCGACCTTCGCTTACCAAAATGATTCTTGATTTTGGCGCAGTAGGTCGCGGTATATGCACGACGCTCAGTGGTACAACACGCCACGGCGGAAGCTGCATTGGCAACTTTGACGGCGGTCTGGTCCGCGGCTGCAGCCCGACTGAGCGGCAAATCATGTTGATACAAAATCAACATTTTGCACAAGTCTGTTTATTTCGACTACGAAAATTAATTTAGTTTACATATTTTGTACAGAACTGCGCAACAAAGAGCCGTAGTGTTAGATTCACAACTTTTCGACTTCAATGGACACTTCTCAATCTGCTCGCAACCTTGGCTTCAGTTCATATTTGATGTACATCTCTCATTCTCCGACCAGATCTCTGCATTGTGTAAACCCTGCTATCGTCACATCCGCGCTCTTCGCTGTATCCGTCATTACCTTGACCTTCACACCGCCAAAACAATTGCCACCTCCATCGTACATTCAAGCTTGACTACTGTAACTCTCTTTACTATGGTCTTCCGAAATATCAAGTAAATCGTATCCAACACACCCAGAATGCTCTTGCTCGAACTGTTGTACAGGCTCCAATATTCCAACACATCACTCCTATTCTGAAAGCTCTTCACTGGCTTAAATTTTCTGAATGAATTGAATATAAAATCGTCACTGTCACAAAATTCTCAATACCACTCAGCCACCGTATCTCTATGACCTCGTATCTCTTCAGCCTCCTCACGGTCACAACACACGCTCTTCAACTTACGTCACTCTGATCAAACCGTCATCATCACTCAAAGTCACTCATCGCTCCTCCCGACATGCCTACATCACTCAGAATTCCTCATCCGAATTATTCGTCCCCTCTCAGTGACCTTTATTTGAACATGCCGGTTTAACTTGCTACACACTGCTATCACCTTCCATCATCTTTTCACTGTTTCATTGTGAGCGTAAAACCTACCTTTACAGAAAATCTTATCCTCCACCTTAATTAGTCTGTTTCTGTCTGTCGGACTGATCTCATGGGTGTAGACCGTTTCCTGGATTTATTTGCTCATCGGTTTTTATGTTTTAGTTATATTTTTTTTATTTTAGTTATTCCTACGTGCGGCACACTAAGTTGGCCAGCTCTCTGGTCAACTTTTAGGAGCACGAAACAATAGTGACTGATTGATTGATTGATTGAGATGACCGAACTTAACGGCCTATATGCTTGTAATCATAGGCCTACACATTGTAATAATACAATACAGAAAAAAACTGCACACAGGCTATCAAATGTTGTATAAGCCGACCCTCAAAAACAGCAAAAATTAAATGTTATAAATTATAAGCATGAATATATGCGCTAGCACATTTATTGTGCCAACTGCCAGCTTAAAATGTAAAAACTAGCGCATTTGTTTCATGCTTATAATTTATAACATATAATTTTTTGCTGTTTTTGAGCGTCGGCTTATACAACATTTGATATACTGTGTGCAGTTTTTCTATATAATATTTGCGGTTTTAATAAAGTATCACGACGTTAAGAATAGGCAATCACTGAATTAAAGATTGCGAGCGACATTACAGCTAGCGCACCTTTTGGGTGTATATCAGCTAGCGTAATATGGGTCACGTAACAGAGGCCTAGACTAAGTGGTGAACATGTACACCAATTTGAGATGCTTGCAATACTAAAATGTGTGGTCATAAAGCCCAGAATTTTTAGCCCCGTTGCTAGGCAACCCGCGTTGACACAGCAAGCAGTTTGTACCCAAACAGTTGTGCGTCGGCTCAGATGTTACCACCCTAGCATGAAGTGGATACTATCGCCCAGGACTGCGTTATGGCACATTTTAGCTGTATACATTATGTACCTGTGTGACCTTTACCTTTGACCTATTTTCTCAAAATTGGATCACTTGACCGGGAGGTCATGCTGAACGTATATACCCATTTTGAAATTTATAGGACTTTGTGTTTTTGAAATATGCGGCCGTAAAATGCACATTTCGTGGCCCCGTTGCCAGGCAACCGGCGTTACCATGGCAACGGTTGTGTGCCCCACTAGTTAAGCAGTCGTCCTCATGTCGGTCCCTGACTATGAAGTTGATACGCCCACCCAGTAAGGAGTTATGGTGCATTTTACCTGTATATGTTATGTGCCCGTGTGACCTAGACCTATTTTCACAAAAATTGGGTCACCTGACCCGAGATCTCATGCTGAATATACAGTGTATGTGCCTAATTTCAAGTTTACATACCTTGTAGTTTTTGAAATATGCAGCCATAAAATGCAGATTTTGTGGGCCCCGTTGCTAGGCAACCGGCGTTGCCATG
>Ga0056115_1002113_pt1 | contig 10006 bp, 5 predicted proteins | sample WorMetOlspDAHAB1_FD_77007 | JGI IMG/M metagenome (GOLD analysis project Ga0056115, IMG submission 77007) | Marine gutless worms symbiont microbial communities from Max Planck institute for Marine Microbiology, Germany - Olavius sp. DAHAB.1 ...
ATGATCATCATAATATTTTTCGAAAATATGGTCATTGATGCTTTTTTGCTTGCTTATTTAAATGTTCACTATTTAATATTTTTGTCTATGGTTCATTAATATGCATATATCTCATGAATACATAGTAAACTGGCTAATTGTTTTGCATTATTTTGGAGCAGATCTTAATTATAAGTACGTGGGAGCAGCTTGATGCACTGTGCGCTATGCTGTCCATTTCATTTCCAGACAGTCATTCCCATGCCATGTCTCTTTCCATTCCTTATTCTATTTTCCCTCTTAATTCTGTCCCATTTTTTGCCCCAAAAAGACCCTTCAACCTCATATTGTCTTCTTATCGCCATATTGAGAATTTTCTGTTGCCATATTGCCATATGCGGACTTTGTCAGCCGGGGATATTGATGATAGTGGTCGGTGTTTGTATTGTGGTTGCTTGCTGAATGTTATGAATTGCGTAACGCTTAAATCTGTTGTTCTGTTGTTTTAAATTTGTGTGTTTTTATTCCCGATTTTTCATGTTGTTTTCTTATATGGTTGTTCTCTATGTTTGATTGTAAAATAATAATAAATAAATAAATGCACACGATGGCGATGATGCTTTTATAGCAAGGACGTGAGATTGCCAGTGCAGATGCAGAGAGCAATGGCTGCAGAAGCTGAAGCAGCAAGAGAAGCCAAGGCTAAGGTCTGATTCTGTTGCGATTCATTTGACTGTAAAGCATGTAAAATTGTTGTTAAATGGCAGGCTGCAACCGTTTTACAGTTACCGCCCACGTTCCCATTTACCGGCAATGCTGTGCTCACACTAACTCTACAGACGAGTTTGATATTGTTAACAGTCTTAACATCAAATGTCCATCGTGTGGCTGGGGACAGCCACAATACAGTGAACGTTGACTGAATGATTCAGTTCAGTCAACAGACACACGGTATTGTGATAGAGTTGAGGGTTAACACCCTACTGTAGTGGAAGAGCCGAGTTCAAGCCTCAAGTTCAGGGTGTGGTGCTTAGCGCTGTGTGGGTCCTTGGAGCCTCGTCACTCCAAGAATTTGTGAACATTGCTAGCTAAATTATTCCACGTATAACCCTGCTTGGCCACAACTTGATTAAGTTTTGAGGTGGAGTTAATTGCATCGCGGTAGGCCTCAATATTTCATGGTGTTGCAAATAGGGCTTCGTCTGGATTAAGCAGTTGCCCAGTTGCCACTTCGAGTGCAACGTGCAGTCGTTTTATTTTCGAGTGAATCTATGTAGAGCAAGTCGTTCACGCGTTTCTCCGTTAATACTATAAAGCAGTTATACCGCCAAAGGACGGTGATGTTCAGTTCTGTGGCTGGGAAGGCAACAGGCCAGGGGGCATTTCGAGGGGGAACGCCGTTCCCATTGTTGAAATGTTTAAGGACGCTCATAAATTAGCAGTACATGAATTATGGACGACATTGCGAACCATTTTTCGGCCAAAAATTTAACCAGATTGCACGATTTTGCATATACAATCTCACAATTTTCCGCGGATGATATCCCCCGACACCCGCAGAAGCACTACCCCAGGTGCTTGGACCCAGACATCAATCTCCGCTTGGCTCTCCAGCGTTCCCATTGTTCCTGTTTTACGAAACGACCACTGCAACAGCCGACTTCAACACAAGCTTGTTGGTTCAAATCCGTTTTAAATGGATATAGCACCGCCCTATAGAATCTGACGCTTCTGTGTTTAGGAACTGCACAGTAGCGCGAGCTCGATGTGCTGGCACAGTGTCCTGCTGGAAATATTGCACTCGCCGAAATTACGCCGTGTATCCGGCAACAGCTTGTTACGCTGAACGGTGTTGTGGTAATACTAACCGTTAGCATTACGAAAATTGGTTGAACTTCTTCACAGTTATGCCTGAAAACTATTGTTGGTTCCATTTTTCCGGATACAATGTATATACCGGTACCGCCTTTACATATGTCTTGGCCATAACAGGCCATTTGGCGTTCCGCTCGCGAAAAATTGGCGCCACCACTGCTTTGGAACTACTTTTTCCGGGTATAGGATGTACATTGCGAATATTTATGCGTTTGATTGTTTGCAGGTGATTGCGGCGGAGGGCGAACAGAAGGCGTCGAGAGCGTTGAAGGAGGCAGCTGACGTGATCTCGCAGTCGCCGGCGGCGCTGCAACTGCGCTATCTGCAGTCGCTCAACATGATCGCCACCGAAAAGAACTCGACCATCATCTTTCCGCTGCCGATGGACCTCGTGCGCGCCTTCACCGAGAAGTGACGCAGCACGGCTGGTTGCTGCACGTCGCCTTGCAGCTCCAGCTTCACTGGCTGCTGATGACGACGCCGGTGATGATGATGATGATGATGATTGAAGCGATCTAATGGACTGATTTCCTAATGTATGCAGCCATAAGATAAGATTAGTTTGCGCCACAATTCTTTTGAGTATGCAGCTTGCCATGGTCATACGCGGTATATTCTGTGCCATTGCCGCGATAAATGAGAATGTCGCAGCGTTATTAGCGGACGTAGTTGCCATTAAAAAAACAATGGCTCAGTTACTAGTTTCTTAATCATACCCCAACTCTGTCTTACATTATATCACTTTTTTGCCATAGATATGATTGAACACACATTTTGCAAAGTCTAATACATATGTCATTTACTGAACTGTTGTTTGTGCGCACTGGCGCTGGAAAGTCTTGCCTGGTACAGGTGTCACGTTAAAACAAGTGCAGTTGATGTTCAAATTTTAATTATTCTGTAGCAAAAGTTAATGCTGTTTTTTTTACAAAATTATGATGCGATTTACTTCTCTCATTTTAATAGTGTCAGCATGACGATCGCGGTTGTGGCTGTGTCGCGCCTTGTTTACATGTTGGATGTAACATAATGGATGGTCACATCAAGTGAGCGCAATTAGCATATTGCATATGTATTAGGGAATCGGTCCATTCTACAGTAAATGTAAACAGTGTGGCATTGGTCTGAATTATTCAAGCACTGAAACGCTATATATTTTTATTGCCGTTTTATTCGTTACATTTTGTATCACGTCAACTGGAGGATTGTTTCGTTGCATATTGTCTGCACTTAGTGTCAAACTCCATCTAAGAGACGTGATGCTTCATAGAAATTTAGGGGGGGGGGATAAAATCCGGTATCAACCAGTAAATACACGAAATTTGGTCAGTTAATTATCAAGAAATTCATAAAAATTATTGCTACCAGATTTCAAATTTTAAGGCTAAAATGCACCAAATTCGATTCCCGGCGTCTGTCTGTCCGTCCATCCGTCCGTTTGTCTCTTAGATGGAGTTTGACGCTTAACGCACGCTTAGTGCTTACACTGCACAGTAGATTAGCTGCAGATTTCATAGTACTAAAAATGTTCACCAAAGACGTATGTTCATCATGATCGTCATTTCATCATCATGATTTGTTGCATGGTCGTAAGTGAGTGAGTAGAGTTTAACGCCCCACTCGACACAATATAGGTCATTTCGGAGGCGGAGTTGCATGGTCGTACGTGAATACGTGAATCGGTAGACCAGGCAGTGTAAAGTTTCATTGTAATTGTGTTGTTATATTTGTTTTATAATTTGGCCCAGCAGCTTATATAGGCCTATAGGCAGAAGTGCGATGCTAACCACCTTGCCACTATTGAATTAGTTGCAGACTGAATGAAATCAGTAACTTTTATGGTGCTTTTTACACAGTGTTGTCTCATTTCTGCAGAGAAACTATTCACACTTCACAGTATATGTTTAATGTTTTTGCATAGACTTTAATAATGCATTACATTGTTTGTTTGGAACAAATTATGGACACGTTTCACACGGTAAGACTGCAGATAAGCGTACACTATAAGTCTGACTGCATAATTTGCAAGTGTATAGGTGATATAGATACAACTTAAGGGTATCTCCTAGCCCAAAAAGAGCTATGTATAAGATGGCCCAAAAAGTAAACCACTTCGAATTTGTATTAAATCTTATTGAAAACCTGTCGACGAAAAGACGATGAGGCTACATTTTCCCCTCGAATTTGAGTGTTGAAGAAGCACCAGAGTATTATCATTTGGTATTAAATATTCAATGCTTGACCCATTTTGTGACGTTATCAGTAACTGCGTTTGGAGCTGCAATATGGGTAAGATAAGTGGATATATGATAACATCGTAATTGAAAACCTAGAAACGATAAAAGGTAAATATAATACATGAATTTACAGGTAAAAGATGGTTTTGAAGTGGAATTCACAGCTTGGAAATCCAACTGATGAAAGAAGTAGTGCTGACGTCATTAACGTTATATGACACATGTCGCAGTTTTGAGCAATAATTTGACGTCACATTAGAATATTTAGTACCAAGTCATAGTTCTTGACTGACACTTTAATTTGACGAAAAAAATCTATGACTGTTAGGCTTTTAATATGATTTATTGGTGATTCAGTAGTGGCTGACTTTTTTGGGCCACCCTGTATTTCGTTATCATGCAGTGGGGTTCGTTTTGGCTGTCAATTCCAGGATAGTCTGTGTATGTCGTTCAGTACTTTGTACGGAATATTTTCTATGTTCTTTTCTCGTGTATTTTTGTCTTGAACTGCATTAGTACATGCTAACAGTCTGCATTATTAACACTCAGTCACTCGTCTTTTTTGTTGCTTTCGAGTACAGCGCTTTCTGTGCAAAAAAATAATGCGGCATGCTGCAATGGTAAATTCTGTTACCAAGATTTTGTCTTATAGTTAGTATTTTTTAGCAAATTCGTGTAAGTGTGATCACGTACAGAGGTGCGTGTCTTGTGTCTTGCGTCTGTTTGGCCTACGAAACGTTTTGCGTCTTGCATTTTATGATCTGCTTTATGTGATAAAAACTGGACTGTTACCTGGTTTAATAATTTACGTGACTAATTGGGAAATTTTAATAATTTTAATTAATTAATCTTGGTCAATTCTTACGAAGTGGGCGTTTCCTATAGGCGGAAATCAGCCTCAGTGCAACGTGTAAGTGCAAGTAACATAGAAAAATTAGAAATGTTTCGCGTTTAAAATTTTACAGTAATAAAACTGATGTAAAGATGTCGAAGCCTAATTTGAGGCGTGGACTTGGCGGCAAATGGAGAGCATACTTTCGCCTAGTTTGTTCTGAGATGTTAGGCAAGACAACTTAATGACCTCAAATTTTGTGGCACGTGTGGGGGCACCTAAAGTGTAGGGCCTCTGTTCGGCCGAACATTCCTTAATCCGGCCCTGGCAGAAAATCGGAAATGACCTTCATTTATGCCTAATTTGGCGTGGATCTGACCAATATTTAGAAAGTTACAAGTTGTGACAAAAGTGACCTCGTTTTTCGCTATACCCTGTTAACTCCAAATTCCACTTGTTGTGTCACGACACGACACGCTATCTATCTAGCCCATGCATTTTAGCACAGGAAAAAGTAAGTCGTTACGTGCTGTGCCGCGCTTGTCGGACAGCACGGCGCGTCACGAGGAGCGCCACTTGCACGACATGTATTCAGGGCGTCGCCATAGCATGGACTGGGGTGGACATGTCCACCTCACTTTTTCCAAAAGTTGTTTCTGGGATTGATTCAAATCCAGAGTACAAAAGACTAAACTTCTGCGAGCGAGCACTACTGCTTCTTCGTCGTCCGCCATGTTGGACATGTTGCCAGCGCGTGGTTTCGTTTATGTAGCCGAACTCGTTTCTCATTTCATTGTGTTGCTGCGTCTTCTTTTACGATTGCGATAGCTCAGCTCAGGTCACTAATCGAGCCAGGATGTCTATCTCGATTTTTGACGGCGCGACGCGCGAACGTCGTGCGTGTCGTGCCGTGACGCACCAAGTGGATTTTGGACTTATATGACTGAAAAATCGAGATAGACATCCTGGCTCGATTAGTTACCTGAGCTGAGCTATCGCAGTCGAAAAAAAGAAGATGCAGCAACAGAATGATCTGTCGAAATGAGAAACAAGTTAGGCTACATAAACGAAACCTGGCGCTGACTACATGTCGGCCGAGGTTGGGTTCCCACATTGGTCTGTGACTGTGAGTTAGGCCTACTGAGGGTACCTGCCCCTGTCTTTGCCAATCTATGCCTCTGTGTCGGCGGCCGACTTCGCTGCAGAGAGAACCGGCGGAACCAGCGACGACAGCCGCCTCTGATAAACAGACTCCCTGCTGTCGTACTGTGCGTGCGCCCCTGCATTGCAAGGTAGCGCCGTCTACAGCGGGCGGGCATGCTGCTTGTGCTTATGGCTTCACTCAGTTCACCGGCTTGGGTTGCTACTGCTGCTGATTCCTGAGTATACAACTATCGCGTTGCACGGTTGCACCAAATCGCTTATCAATAAATATCGTGGTCGTCTCGTTAGCTTCTGTTTTAATCCATTCGACGTGTGTGGCTTAAACCTGCAGGTGTCTGCAGCAGATTCGCCGAAAAACGCTGAAACGGAGTCAAAAACAAACGTGTTGTCTCGATCGCAGCAGGAAGTTCGGTGAGTTGTCAGTACAGGTGTATACACACAGATTTTGATCGTCCTGGGTACAGACATCATCTAGCTTTCATTTGACGTGTGTGATGGAACTTATAGAAGATGCCATATTATGGCCGTGTCGTCAATAAGCGCGTTTTAACGGATGTTTCAGGCTTTAGTCTATCTGGATTTCTTAGTAGCTGCATAAAACGGTAAAAGGCAAGAATGTTGATGCCCTATCGATCGTATTCGCTTCAGTGCGTCACGCTCGATATAACTTTTTTTCTTTCAGAAAATCACGGTGCGAAGATCACGACTGGATTTTGCAATAAATGATAATGCTAGAGTCGCCGCTCATCCACAGCCGTTCCCGACATCCCATGTCGCTACGAATTAATGCATGTAGGCTGTAGCCTATGATAAAGGTCGTCATGATAGTTATTAAATACGAAAGTACTTCACGGCAGTCAATAATTATGTTTACAAAATTACGACAAGACATGCATGAAAACAATATGATTATATGGAACGCGTTTTTGGTAGGCGCCGCTCCGTCAGCACTATAGCATAGGCCTATACAAACTATATGTTGCCGCGTCTGCGTACCAAGTTCGGATAAAGAGCGTTCTCTTACGCAGGCGCACAGGCATGGAACACTCTGCCGGAAAACATTCCACACGAGACTGCATATGGACGATGATATGGTGGCCCAAAAAAGTCACAACCAAAAAAAAACGTATTAAATCGTATTAAAGCTTGCCAATGAGATTAGATTTCTTCGTCAAATCAAAATGTCAATCAAGCAATAATACTATTAAATACTATCCGTTGCTAACAAATATTCTGTATGTGATACTTTGTGGCGTCATTAACAATGCCTGACTCGCAAAGTAACGATGTGCGTCATATTCGGTAGGCTATACGATGTCAGCGTTCCCACTTGCACCAGCTCGCCTTAGCAAGGTGTGAATTCCATTTTTAAAAAATCTGTTAGATGGTGATTCAAATAATAACTTCCTCGTTTTCCATATTTCTCTTTTTTTCTTGTTAAGTCACAATTTTATCATATTGATTTTACCCGTATTGCAGCTTCAAAGACAGCAACTGATGACGTCACAAATTAGGTCACACGAGTATTTAATACAAACATATAATATTCTTGTACTTATTTTATAATCAAACTTGGTGGAAAAATCTAGCCTCTTTGACGGTCTTTAATACGATTTAATCTTGATAGTGGCTTACTTTTGTGCCACCCACCGCATGCCGTGTCCAAACTGCTTCAAGCGTCAACTCAAGACTTTCTTGTTCCGCCGAGCCTTCAACTGTGAACGGTAGAGCATTCTTAGCTTCATTGTTCGTTATTTATTTCACTTCATTTCCCGTATATTTTATTCCAGTGGTTTTTTAAACCGTGGACACTGGACACTGTTGTAATTAATGTGCTTGCGTTCTCGTCGTTCTCGCAGTAGAAATGATTATTGATGATAATGATGATGATATATTTAAAACAAAAGTGCATGTACAGATGTAGGCCACATAGACATTTCGATTTTTAACTTGTTTGCATTGTAGGCTTGTAGCGCCCTGCTGGCCTTGTTAATGATCAGAGTTTGCGAGATATGTACCGTGGTCCCTGCGTCACACATTGCACTGTTCGATGTCACAGGCTCACCGACTCACCCACAGCCCTCTAGATCAGATTTAGAGGGCCACGACTCACCCGTGACCCGTCCCCCAACTCAGATACTACTGTACGGTGACATGGAGTGAGGGGGCCCACAGTTTGTGCCGTGGAATCTGTATGTCCATGCTGCAGCACATTTCAGATATTGCACAGACAACCAGCTGGCGCTTCACAGGCGTGTTAATGGCGCTGCTCGGGCGATAAAAGATGTGGCGATCACCAGACTGCGATGGAGGGGAGGGGTCTCAGGTCGCGGTTCATGGGTCGCTCGCTGACATGCACATGTACTGCGCTCACGTTACTTTGGGAAAGTCGGTCGGAATTACGTCGCGCCCGCCCAGCACGCAAACCACAAGCGATTTAGCTACAATGAAGCTGTCGCTCTGAGGCTCTCATCCTTTCCCGCCGCTTGGAACTGGCCTGCAATCGGTGGATGCCAACATAATAGCCTAACAATTATTGCCGCTATTCCTTTTCCCGTTCTCCCCTCTTTCCACCGCATGCCGTTGCCTCCCTGTCATATACAGAGAAAGGTCTTTAATGTGGCGTGAGACTTTCTTTGTAAAAATGTAGCAATTATAAAATTAGTGTTATTATGTTTTATTATCTAAAATTAGGTCTAACAGTATATGCAGACACATTTCGTGAATTAATTAATACAATTATTTCTACATAATAATGTCACTACATTAAGCCTATATGCCCTCGTGTAACTGAAAGCCGTGATACGGTGATAAAGCTTCTTCCAAATCACCATGTTGGCTATTTTGGCATTTGAGGCCTTGATAGCTCTGAAACTTGAAGTCTTACGAAATCTGGCTTAAATCGTCGTCCATCGTGTTAAGACTATTTGATACACGACGGACAGGGATAATGAGACAATGTCTGTTTCATTGTACCTTCTATACTGCATGTACGTACTGCACATTGCGTTGTAGACATTTACATGGGTGTTTGTGGATCGTCAATGCAACTGCGCATGCCCAAAGAGAAGCGTTTCCGGCGCGCGATCAAACTGTACGAAGTCGCTGAAGTGCAGTCGATGACCAACTTGTTCAATCGCAACAGATGCTTTGAGTCGGGCGACAGTCCGTTGACCTTGGCTACTCAGCAAGGTCATGAGGTCATCGTCGAGTCGTTATTGAATGCCGGCGCTGACGTTAACAGACTCGATGGCAACGGACTGGCTGCTATTCATGTCGCCTGTCAACTCAATGACCTTCTTACTCTCAGGGTGCGCATACCATGCAGACCGTTTAATCCTATACATCAGTTGATCGCAACAGAGGATTACAGTAGAGAAAAACCATCAAAGGACACCATGCATTGAGTGCAAAACTTACCGGCTGTATATATATTGTATATATTCAACGCTGTGTCACAATGGCATATATGCCGCAAATGTCCTAGCAACTGTGATCACCGTCATCACCGTTACAGAAAATTTTTAAAGCGCCCATTACAAAAAAACTGGGCGCTACATGGTAAGCCTAAAATAGTTGAATGGAAATTTTAAAAAAGCGATTAATTGCAGCCAGTAAACACTAAACGCTTGTTTAAAAATGGTTGGTTTCAGTATTGTCATTCAGTGCGTGCAATAGGCTAGGCTATATGCAAGCGGAATAGAGAGCTATCTGCACGTAGAATTCGTATTTTAGCAGAACATTTCAAGAACGGATGTCAAAACTTAGGGCCCATTAGCAGCTGCGCGGGTTCAGTAGACCTACTCGTATTGTACAGGGTGGCCCCCAAAAAAGTAAGCCACTTTCAAGTATCATCATTAAATCGTATTAAAAACCGTCATTAAGGCTACATTTTTCATCAATTTTGACTATAAAATGA
>Ga0056115_1002114_pt1 | contig 10005 bp, 8 predicted proteins | sample WorMetOlspDAHAB1_FD_77007 | JGI IMG/M metagenome (GOLD analysis project Ga0056115, IMG submission 77007) | Marine gutless worms symbiont microbial communities from Max Planck institute for Marine Microbiology, Germany - Olavius sp. DAHAB.1 ...
ACTTTGTTTACAATATAACGTCATAAATTACGTAAAAAGTGCTTCTGGGATTGTACGGGTGTCTTCTACGGGCCGTACGTACGGGTGTCCCTTACGGGTGTCAAAAATTCACTCTTGCCGACCATAAGGATCGACCGTACGTACGGGCCGGACGTACGGGCGCAAAAAATGACGCCCGTACGTACGGTCGTTCCTTACGTACGGGTAGTGTGTACCGGCCTTAAATCCAACAGGCACAAGGCAGAAACAAGTCCACTGTCAGCAGCCAGAAGTATATATAGGTCGTTATAGACCTTTGTGACCGCCGTCTCATTAATGTGCTGCTCGATAGGCTACGCCGCCTGTAATTCCATTGAGCTTACTGCTTCTTAATATTTCATCGAATAGCATCTTTCTGGGCGGAGCTGCCACTTAGGATACGTAAAGTCCACATTAACGCAATTTGACCGCAAGAGATGTAACCATGGCTGTAACCAACCCTTAAGGTATACGGCCATAGACGACGCTGATTGGTCCGGACGAGTCACGTGGTTCCAGGCAAGCAGGTGTGCGCGTAGCAACCAGCTGTTGTGAGTTGTGAACAGCCAGTAGACTAGGCGACCACCGGCGAGGCGTGTAGTGGTTGAGAGTGGTTGTTAAGTTTCATATTCGAACAACTTGTTTGCGACGTGTTTGCGGCCTGCCGAAATTTAACGGAACTGGATAGCTAGTCGTCCGCGGCACATTAGCACCTGCTGCCATGTTGAATTTGGAGCGAAAATACGGCGTCTGGGAGGCGCAAAAACCGGCTTGACTATCGGCGGCAGGCCAGCACAGGTGCTCGCGTAATTTGGACTGTGTCGCGCTCATGTCCCAGACGCCGTGAAAAGGCGGACAGTCCGCACCATGTCTGGTTACGCTATTTAGAACCGTTTTCGACTGCATTTCAATCTTCCGCGCGCAGCACATTTTTGGCGCCGGTGTCTTGACTGAACATGGAGTCAGTGACGCTGGTTGGAATGCGGCCGCGGGCGGTGGGCAACCCAATCGAGAATCTGTTCAGCGTGGTTGGCGCTGCCGGAGAGGGCAGCCTCGACGCGAACCGGCTTCCGTCGTTAGCCACAGCGGCCGGTGTTGCGGCCGGAAAGCCGCCGCCGGCGAACCCCGCGGCAGCCGGCACGAAAGTGCAACCGCTCTACGACGACCAACACGACTCCGTCGAGCACCGACTGCAGAAGCACGCGGACTTTGAGCATGCCGACATAATGAGTCAGAACCAGATGATAAAGCAGGCGGCGCCGACGCGGCTGCCGGCGATCCAGAACGGGACGGCGTCCAAGACGGACTTGTCCGGAGTGGCCATGAAGCGCTCGGCCACGTCTGGATCAGCCCCGATGAGCCCCGAGACGGCGATGAAACTGTTCATGCACAAGCTGTCTCCGTTCGAACAGCACGAAATCTTTGACTACGCAAAGGTGTGGCCACATTTATCGGATTTTCGGATGTTGGGTTTGCCCATAAACAAACTCGGGGTCAGTAAGTCGTGGACTAGACAACTTGTGGACAGGATGATTTGTGGACTAGTCAGTTCACCGGCAGCGAATTTGTAAAAAATGGCATTTAGAGCGATTGTGTATTGTTATGTAAGAATTTTCTGTCAAAGAGTTTGGCAAATTGATTTTCTGCAAATCATCCAGTCCACAAGTTCACTGACCACGAGTTGGTTTGTCGGCAAATCGTCTGGTGAGCTCTACAATCAAAATCAGTTTGGCATTTGGTTATTTTGTGGACTTGATGAGTTGCAGACTGGTCATATCATGGCAATATTCACGTAATATGCAGGATTCAGGATTACCCTAGATAATCACTGTAAATGTGAATTTTAAAAATGACAGTTCACAAATGATTGACTTGTCCGTGAATCATCCATTCCTTGAGTTGTATTGATGGACTCACATTGGTTTGTTCACGAATCACTCGATTACCAATTTTCTGCATTCTTGCCCAACTTCAACATGATGATACTGACACCTGTACTGGTACTATTTTCTGGAATGGCTGGATCAAAAAGCAGCCTTTTAAAAGCAATTTATAGTACACAGCAACATTTTACATGTAATTGTGTCAAGATTTTGTCTGAATGAAAGTGGTTTTATGCTGTCAAAATGAAAATAAAAAAATAAATGTTATACTCAAAAGTCAAATTTTGTTAAACTGCTTTTTCCTAATTTTTAAGGTAGTTCCACCACAGTGTACCGGTACGAGGCGGGCAACATTGCAGCTGTGTGATGTCGAACTTCCACGGATGTGGTGTGCGAAAAATTATTAAAATTGCCAGACCTTTGACAGGGAAACACAGGTGTAAATTTAATGCTGTGATGCCGGACAGGTCTACTTTGTGGGTCCGAATGCCAAGAAACAGCAGAGTCTGCTGGAGAGCGCAAACAACAACGGTTACGACGACGACCAAGGATCGTACGTTCACGTTCCTCATGACCACGTCGCATATCGCTACGAGGTGCTGCGAATGCTGGGCAAAGGCAGCTTCGGACAAGTAGTGAAAGTGTATGACCATCGAGAGCACGTCAGTGTGGCGCTCAAGATGGTTCGAAACGAGAAGAGATTTCACAGACAGGCACAGGTGCGTCACCTTTGCTTTGTATTGTGCACTTGTAATGATAATAATGATAATAATAAAGCACGGAATGATATGGCATGAGCTAAAGGAAAGGAGAGGAGAGGGGAGGTGAATGAGAGAAGGGTCAAGAAGGGAAGCATGGCGGAAGGGAAGAAGCCCTTGATTTATGAACTCAAGTCACAGGTACATCACCCATGATCAGTGCCACGATGGTATATATAGATGCTTGAAAATGCAGTGACAGGGACTGTACATGTATATAACTAACTTTTGCAGTTTTGGTTTTTTTCTGTGTTTACATCGATTTTATTTCAGTTTTTGTCTCATTGCTTTCGTCTTTTGTTCATCATTTTATATTGTTAATTGCCTCAGTGCACGTTCTGTAGGAAGTATTATACAAATTTCCGTTGATAGATTGATTGATTGAAGAGACTGGGTTGTAAAGGCTCAAGTTTCTCAGCAGTGAAGTTGCCAGTAAGCAAGTGGGAAGCTAGAACCCAGTGGGAGGTATACTCCCAGCTACCCCTTTGAAATACCATGTTTTTTACTGCACTGATTTGGAAGCTCTCTTAGTAACGTGCGTTCTAAATTTCTTACTTCATTGGATGGCTCATGTCACTGGCAGTCTACGTCTCTGCGTTCAGCAAACAATTGTGTGCATGAGTACGGTACCAGCGCCTCCAAAATAACCTAAGCCGTGTTGGGATGGGCATTTATGACATTCATCTCTGCTCACTCGCTCAGTCAGTCGGTCGGTGTTCTTTGCTGTGCTTAGGAGGAGATCCGCATCCTGGAGCACCTTCGGAAGCAGGATCCAGACGGCACGGCAAACGTGGTCCGGATGCTAGACACGTTCACGTTCCGAAGTCACATCTGCATCACGTTCGAGTTGCTTTCGATGAACTTGTATGAACTCATCAAAAAGAACAAATTCCAGGTGCGATGTGACGAGATCACAAGAATGATGTTTCAACAGTGGTTGTCACTGCAGGACTTTCTAGTGTGAGGCTGCACACGAAAGTCAGCTTTTTTTCTGCTGTAAAATCATACTTCTGCCACTAAAAACGTCGATGTTCTGTCTGCAGCCACACAGTAGTCGAAAACAGCAGCAAAAACGACGGAAGTAAAAACTACGGCACAAATGCAACGAGTGTTTTCTGAACGTGTCTTTAACACGCGCGCATGTTTTGTTGTGCGTAATTTGTTTTCGTGCTGTGTCGTATTTCTGCAGGGTTTCGGCGTTCCGCTGGTTCGGAAGTTTGCTCATTCGATTCTTCTCTGCCTCGACCTTCTGTTTCGAAATCGTCTGATACATTGCGATCTGAAGCCGGAGAATGTTCTCCTCAAGCAGGCCGGCCGCAGCGGCATTAAGGTAACCAAAGCTGATGATGATGATGTTGCACTGTTCTGCCAGCCTGGTAGTAAATGTGCCTTTCATGCTTTCTTGTTTGCTATAGAATAAGTGGTTCTTACTTCTGTGTTGCCGGGAGTTACACTATACTGACCTCTTATACGCTTTGTTGTTATGTGATTATTCAGTTTTATAATGTGGATTTATTGCCAGGTAGATCGTGCAGACAGGGCCATTGTATGTGAATGAAGCTACCTCATATAGAAGGGACCATTTCTTTAGCAGGGGCCTTACAAAATTTACACCTGATGTGAAGCAGATGTCATAGCAGGTCCCATTCAATGACAAGGGAAACTGGTACAAATATGTACACATAACCACTAACCAATCAAACACTACATATAATCCTAACCCTGCTGCTTAACAGCATGCAGTAGTATGCATCCTACTAAATGTGGTCACTTGTTCGACATATCCAAACACATTGATGGGTTTTAAATAGGATTTAGTGAGAATTCTGCAGTTGCTTACTTTTTATTGAATTACCGTGTACACTGCAGATCGAACGATCTTCTCCGTGGCACTGGCATGATTCTGTTCCTCATTCACCTTACGTCTTCATCCTTGTTTGCGTTTTGCTTTCGCAGTCTTTCCCTTCATCCAGTTAACTGCGTCGTTTTTACTAGTATATGTCATCATTGTCGCATTCCCCATCGTAGCCAATTGAGTGACGTTCTCAGGTGATCGACTTTGGTTCGAGTTGCTACGAGCACCAGCGCGTCTACACGTACATCCAGTCTCGCTTCTACCGCGCCCCCGAAGTGATCCTCGGCTCGCGCTACGGCCTCCCAATCGACATGTGGAGCCTCGGCTGCATCCTCGCCGAGCTCGCCACCGGATGTCCGCTGTTTCCTGGCGAGGACGAGGCGGACCAGCTCGCCTGCACCATCGAACTCTGCGGAATGCCGCCGGCCCGGTTCCTGGCGACGTGCAAGCGTGCCCGCAACTTCATCAGCTCGAAGGGGATTCCCCGCTATTGCACGGTCACGGAAAGTCCAGACGGCGGCGAGCAGGTCGTCGGCGGGCGATCCCGGCGCGGGAAATACCGGGGCCCGCCAGCGTCGCGGGGACTTGCGGGTGCGCTGAAGGCGGGCGGCTCGGAGGAGTCGGCTTTCGTGGACTTCGTGCAGCGCTGCCTCATCTGGGAGCCGAGCGAGCGGATGACGCCGCCGCAGGCGCTGCGCCACGTGTGGCTGCGGCGGAAAGCGGCGCCAGGAAAACCCGCGGCGGACGAGAATTCGGCATCGCGGGCCAATCGGCGGTCGTCGATGCACGGACTTTCGTCGCTGTCCGGAACGAAGGTAAACAGCGAAGTTTCGCAGCCGCACATTCAGCCTCCGCTGATGAAGCCCTCCGTCGAAATCGCGACCACGGGACATTAGACTCAAGGATCGAGAATCGCTTGGGTTAGTCTTTCAAGTGCCGTGCATTTATGGATTTGCCTCCTAACTTATATCGATGCGTATCATCCAAGAGCCTTTCAGTGACTAACCTATTGATAGTGTTGCTTCAGTGCAACTTACTGTCCCCTAACCTTGCCCAAGAAATCGAATCAGTTGAGCAATAGACATCAGATGATGTGGACGTTTTGTGCCTCTGTTTGCATAATTTGAACTCCGCCTCCGAAATGACCAGTATTGTGTCGGGTGGGGCGTTAAACTCTACTCACTCACTCGCGTAATTTGAACCAAAAATCTTAACAGCCTTTACTATAGAGAAGTGACTAAGCTGTTGGCGGATTTGTCCAACTTTTTTGGTCGGTTATTTCTCAGAATGGTTGCGGCACAGCCTTTGCGTAGGCATCTGACTTATACAAACGTTTCACATTTACTCGCGAAGGCGTACCACAAAGTACTTGGTACAGGTCTCAAGTTCCGAATGCAAGGTAGTTTTGCCGAGAAGTTTCTGCCAAATGCTCGGTCATTTGAAGTGTTGTTTTGTGTTGTCGTGTACTTTTGAGTCGGTCCAAACAGAAATATTTGCCAGAATTCTAGTCAGCAAGAGACGGCCGGTCTCCTCTCAGAATTTCGTTGTCATATTCTGTTTTTCGTTTTGTGACTGACAGGCTAATTTTTAACGCATCTCCTAATCACAAATACAATCATAATTGGAATTATTTCAATAAACGTTTTGAGATGAGTGCAGAAATTCGAACACAAATGAAGGAAATTTTTCTTGTATTCAGATGCCAGTCTCGTTAATTTAAACTAAAAAGTACAAAAAATGCATGTAGAGGAATAAGGTGCATGTTGATAAGTATGTGAAATAATGTTGTTCGCAGTAATCAGGATGTTCTCGTGTACCACAACCCTCGTTTCCAGTTAATTTAGTGCTCTTTGCAAGATTATTTCTCAATAGAATATCCAACAAACTCTTTTTCCGAACTGCATACGTTATCAGTATTGATTAGTATTGATTTTTTTCTGCACAGTTACGATGACGACGACGTTGTATTTATTTGATTGCCACTTTTAGTCGGTCGTAACTCTAGTGTTATGCGTTTGGCACACGTGCAGTATTACGTGTTGTGAGCTGGCTTTGTCACGTCGTGTCAGCCGATTTTGTTTTATCGAATGCGTTTTATCGCGGCTTTAATATAGTGCGGTCGGCAACGTACGCTTAAAATGTACACTTGTATGTGGGGATGGTATTATTGCCGGCTCGCACGGAATTTTTTCAGCGTAGAGTTCCGTTCAGTAGGTTGTCCGAATGTTCTGGCGATGTATTTATTTATGTATTCCAATTTATCTATGCGTTGAATTTGGCCGTGTAAAATTTGTATTATTTAAACAAACTTAAAAAATCGCCAGGTATATTTTTGGCAACCTTGTCACTTTTCCAGCGCGTGCATACTAGACACTTTTGAGGCATATTTGATGCTAGACAATCAGTTGTGAGGAGTTGACCACAAGGAGCCAAATGCTGTTTTCCGGTTGACTTTGTTAGCTGTAATTAACGTAATTAATTCTGGTGGAAATTTAATTTACATATCTCCGCCGAGTTGTTACACTTAGTTCCGCAGTTACGGCATCAACCCATGGCCCCTCCCCCTCGGAAGTACTGTCGGCTGCAATTGGTGGCATTAAAAAGCGAAAAAAATTGGGGCATTAGTCCCTGATGCCTATTTTGTCGGCTTTTGCTCGCCATCAATGTATTTTTGGAGGGGAACGCATGAGAATATGGGGCAAGTTCACACGCCCCGTCCAATTGTTTACATTCTATCCGTTTTTGCCCAACAGCTGGATTTGTTACTGTTTTGACTTTGGGGCAGGGAATGTATACTGGGGAAGTTGAACCCAAGTTAATGATTTTTTTGCTGTTTTGAATCCGGGGCAGCATGTAAGGGGAAGTTTTTCCCTGTCCCCTGTCTCCTTGATTGGATGGGGAGATGTAAACCAATTTTGCTCCATTTTAGACGGATGTTTTAATTAGTGTATGTAATATAACGTCCTTTTTTCGTTGGGTGTCTTGAACAGTCGACATTCCATTTTATATTTATGACGATAGTTGTATGTATAATTATGCGAAAACGTGATATTATTCGACAATGTGATGCCAGCGTATTTGTATAATTGTTGTATAGGAATTAATTGCATTTGTATATGTGTGTGTGTGCATAATTGCGACTATTTTATTTATATTTATGTATAAATTGCAATTATTGTAGTTAATGTTTGACAGGTAACGATGCTTCTGAAATGTGTTTGATGTATAGGTTGGTCCGTTTCGGACTGTTTTTTGCTTCCCCGTTTACACTTCCTGTTGCATATGCATGAAGTTAATTATTCCCTGTATGATGTCTGCTCCAGGCTGCTGGTGTTTGTCGTGATGGGCAACGAACTGAAACTGTTTCGTTTAACTGAAAATTAAGTAAAGTTTATCTCATTTGTTAAAAAAATTTAGTTAACTAATTCAAAGAAAAATAGTAAAATTATCCGTGTCAACTACTGTGCAACTTTTTCGCATTCCACTGTCATCAGTATTCCACTGTCGTCGCATCATATAAAATTATAATTGCATGGTATTATAAACTCAACAACAATGACATCCAAAGTCTCATCAAAATAATTGTCTGACAGTTCTTTTTCTCTGTAGTTTTGCATTTTTGCTAGTCTATGTACGTAATTATTTTGCAACTTATGTACTTTTTTTGCATCCACTTGAAGATGCTGTAGTTGAACTGTTAGTAGTATTTAACCGAGTAACTTGAAACAGATTACTAGTTTTAACTCTTTAATCAGACTTTGCCCTCCAGTAGTTAATTGTCTCTTATGTTGCACATTCATGAGATTAATCATTATTCGTGGCATCTGCTTTTAGGCTGGTTTTGTTGTGCGCCTTTTTCACCAATTGTTGCATATATTCACGATGTTGAATATGCATGATGTCTGACTTGAAAGAAATGTCACGTAGCCAGCGCTGACTCGTGCGAAAAAAGTTGTGGATTGCAGCATCGTTTATCAAACGCATATCTGCGTACCACATTTTGAGCGTCAACCAGATGTTGTGAATGGAATGCATGTTGAACGTGCAAGCCAATCACAAAACTGTTTGTTGAGGACTACTTTTTCCGTCTTTTTTTTACTTACATCCGGCAAGTGTGGTCGAAAATGGCTGTGAAAGAAAATAATCAAAAATCCGTCAGAAACGAAGCGCTTTTCGTCGCATTGGCGGTTGCTGGCTTCGTTCGTTTGCAAAATCTCCGCAAATCTATGTTCCCGAAAAATCGTCGAAAGCATTCCGAAAGGGTGCGACTAACATTGTTGTTTGTGTGGCGTTTCCTCGTCGTAGTTTTTTTTCCTGAAATTTTGTACTCGAAGATGATGATTGTCTTTTTTACTGTTGCGAAGCCGTTCGTCAGAGCTTCACTCGTCATCCATGACCAACTTCCATCTGTTGCTTCAAGCGCAGCTCACATCAGACCCGCGGTTTCTGTCTGGAAATGGACTATATGCCTTTGCCAGGGAGTTTTTTTTGGGGGGCGGGGAGGGTTGTAACAGTCCGTGTCTTATCTAGGGTAACTGTGCTTAACCGTTTTCTGGAACATTTTTAACTTATCTTGGGAAATAAGGGACATTGAATCCGTGTTGTGTTTGTTCTTAACGAGGACTGTTTTTTATGGGTTTATGTGCGTTTCACTGTGGTCGGCACGTGCGGGTGAGCATAGTGGGTAATTTTGCGGCAAAACGACAACTTTAAAACGTGATTGGTCTAAAAACTGGGTTAGGCCTTACCACTTTTCGGGAAATGTCAGGGAATTCGGCGAAGGTCAGTGAAAAGGCCCAAAGTCAGGGAAAGGTCGGGGAATTTGTGTAGTCAGGGACATTTGTTTGTGGCAGTTCAACAAAATGCTGGTAACCAAACTGTTCTCAGATCATCATATGACTTGTCTGTACTTTATTCCTACTGCAATTCATTTTTCATACGTGACGTTCGCGGCGGAGAACTTGAATTGATAAATGCGCATTTGTTCGACAGTTCGACATATTGTCTGAAAGGTCGTCTACAAAAGTCAGGGATTTTTTCCCGTCTGGAGAGAGTAGTAACGCTTCAAAAAAATTCACACTACCAAATTTGTGGGTGTGTGGCATTTTTCAGAATTTTTGGGGAAACGTATATATCGGACAGTTGGGGAGCAATGTTTCACATGGGGAGCACTAATCACATTTTGGGGAGGGGCCTTTGGGGCGGAGGCACTCCCGCAAACCCCTTTGAGAAGGAACGCATGCTTTCCCATTTGCCAGTTTTTTGACGCCGAACGTTACAAAATAGTCGACTTTGACATTAATCCGCCTCCATCAGTCTGGCGCATGCGTGCAGGCCGCAGGCAGGCGCACTAGACCGACGGGAAGACCGATTAATTAGCCGCGGCTGGGGCGGGAGGAGTCGACCCGAAGGGAAGGGATGTGAGGGGGACACCCCCCTGTCCCCCCCCGCCCGAAGGAGGGAGGGGCAAAGACGACGCTGATGCGCGTAT
>Ga0056115_1002115_pt1 | contig 10003 bp, 3 predicted proteins | sample WorMetOlspDAHAB1_FD_77007 | JGI IMG/M metagenome (GOLD analysis project Ga0056115, IMG submission 77007) | Marine gutless worms symbiont microbial communities from Max Planck institute for Marine Microbiology, Germany - Olavius sp. DAHAB.1 ...
ATATCGGTATAGCTAGCTGGGTGAAACTGTGCAGTGTCGCCCTCTAGCGAATGCTTATACGAAGGAAAGGCAGATGTGGTGTATTTGCAGGTAACTCTGTGTGATCCACATCTGAGCAGTTAGAGGTCGTTATGACGATAGGCGCTATACAAGTCCGCGTTCCTTTCCTTTCCTAACAACAACAACTACTACTACTACTAAACTCTAAAGAAAAACACAAAACTACTATAAAAAAACAAACAAAACATGCAACTGCAACAAATACACCATTACAAACGAGTATTTTGTTATAGTTTGTGCTGCTTATTTGTTCACGTGTTTGTGAAATCAAATGACAGTTGATATGAAAAATGTGCTTTTTAAAGCTAATATATTTTTTGCTTTGTGCCAGTATTTCGAAATTTATTAGCAGCTGACATTTACACGTCTGCAAAGTGCATTTGCATTAATGTTCAATTTGTTTGGAATATGTAACCATTGATATGCGATTCTGTTACAGGTGATTGAAAACCGCAAGCAATATGCAACTTTTCTGCTGCCTTCGGAAGCTTTTGACGAATTTAAATCCGACAGTTCTGATAGGTATATGCTGTTTTTTGTTTTTGTTGACAAATTATGTTACACACATTGTAATCTACCAATAAAGAATGCATTCTGGTTGCATTTTAACAAGATGCTGACTTTGTAAATAGTAATTCTTACGTGTTTTATTTTGTGTCGTGTGTTTTATAAGTTGCAATTGTGTGATTATGTCGCTCTTGTATAAACATGCATTTTCTGCAAGTGCTGCTGCCAGTGGCGTAATAAATAATAAAAATAACAATCACATGCAATATGTATCCGCATGTCTTTTTGTTTGTCTGTAGCTATGTTACAGCCAATTATTTTTTTCTGTTATTTGGCAAAATGTGATTTATTAAGTGAAAATGTAAGTAAGTACACTGTAAGTAAATAAGAGCATTTTTTAAACAGTTAAACAGGTCCAGCTGCTCAAAAAACGTATTCAACGACTGTCTAAAACGGCTGTATTACAAGTTTGACTGTCTTAGGTCCATCAGCAGATACTTCCAGACTCAAGGGTGAGTGAGTAGTTTAACAACCCTCCTGACACAATACGGATCATATCGGAGGCGGATCCAGACTCGAGGTCTAGCTGCACTGAAAGCTCTGTCAGCGAAGTTGTGCCTCATTTGTGTTCAGCAGTTCTCATTCTGATTGCCCTGCACAATGGTTCACGTTGTGAGGTGTTAAAACATGCAGTTTAGTGGAAAAAAATTGTGGCAAGTACTTAACGTTTCATCTGTTTTTTTACGTGTGTTTTTGTGAATGTCAGCGTTGACAATTCGCGTTCAGTTCATGTACCGGAGAGTTGTTTGTTTGACACGGAAGTAGTCAACAGTGCGCTGTCACAACACAACATAGACACCTCACCTCTTGACGTTCCACTTGTCCGCAGAAAGCTGTCTATGGGTATAACATGCATATGTTGCACGTTTTCATTTGATCAGTGTTTTATTAAATACTCATTATGTACTCGCTAAGCATGCTGTGTTGTACAAGGTGTGGCGAAAAATATGCCCCTACTATGTTATGCTGATAACTTTAAAGCACTGTAAGCTGATTATATGATATTATGTGTAGACTATATAGTTTGACTGCATACACGCGTAAAATTTCGCTTTAAATTCTGAACGATTGCTGAGAAAACTACTAGAAGATATTGTGGGTATGCATTTTGCCGCACCCTGAATAGTGATGCCTCCAATTCTTGACTGCGCCAGGGGCCCAGAGCCCACCACTTTTCAGGCCGATGGGGGCCACCCCTATTGGAGGACCCAGCCAATTCATGCCGAAGCAAAAGAAGTTATTGGAATGTGAATACCTGCTAATATGGTTTAATTTTATACATTTTTCTTTCGTTGGGATAGCGAAAAATTGTACTTGTTAGCCGTGATTTCCCCATGGTTAAATGCGTTAAATGGCTTATTGGCTGCAGATCCTCCCTGTACCTCACTGGAGTTTACAGAGCTGTCCAGATCCTTAGCTGCTTTTAGGGGAGGGAAGGAGAGAAGGGAAAGAAAGTGGGGGAAAAGAGGGAAGGGAAAGGTGGAGGAAAGGGAAGAGAGGACCCCACCAAGTTTTGGAAAAATATTGACGCCTTAGTGCCTGGTTGGTCGAGGGTCAGTCTGTGGGAGCAGGTTTAGCCTACGGCCTATAGGCTGTACGCCCGCTTTGTCTGTGACATGAACAGCGCCGCTGCAGCTGCAGTATGCGGCTTGTGCTGTACAAGTGTTATTTGCCTTTGCGTTAAGCCTGCCGGTCCTAGATTAGATCACTGAAAGATACCTTTCATCTTATCTGAGGCTGAACATCCTTCGTGTTTCGGAAGCAATAATTTTAGTACAGTTTTGCTTTTTTGTTTTTTTTGACTATTTTCACCGACTATTTTGTCGATAGAAGTGAGATGGCATTGATAGCGGCAATCAAGTTGTGAATTAATTCGTTTACAGTATACATATGCCGAAACGATCGCCTCGATCGTTCTCTGGTGGTACATATGGAAATATAATGGAAATTGTGTGGACTGTTAAACTAATATGTTTAGGGCTTTTAGGCTTACTGTCAGCAGTGTTACAGTGTACAGTGCTGCAAGCAGATTCTGGCAACAGTGTCCACAGTCAGTCATCGTCATAAGCATTTTCCATTTCGCTTCCTACACGAAGAACACAGGCGCATTACAACTATCCACGAGTAAAAACGGTTTTTAAAAATTAAGAAAGTGAAATAAAATAAAGTGAAATATTAAATTGAACGAAATGTGAATTTAATTGGCTTGTTGAAAATGTCTCTAAAATTTCCCAGTTAAAAGCGAGCCTGAACAGGAAGTTTTAAGTTAACGTTTAAAACACTTAAAACTGGTCTCATGTCCAAATGTCTTTAGGAAGTGCTTTCCAAGCCTGTGGACTAGAGTAACCAGGGGAATGGTCTATCGTTCCATGTGCGGATGGCCAGGCTGGGCTGTGTTATGACTGTGGCTGCTATTATGCGTTTTTTTTGCAGTTCCACCCATTGACGCCAGCCTGAGTGTCAGTGAGTGGTCTATATGCAGCGAAAATGAAAACCCCTCTCCGACACTTCCACAGGTTGTTGCATCATTATTTCTCTGCGTTATCAGCAGATGAACGAAGAGTTGGGAAATGTTTGTTGTTGTTACTTTTTCATTTGTTTTGTGTCTGCTTGCATATGAGATAAAATATGTGGCAATTAAAAATGCAAAACTCGCCGAGATGCCAACAGGTTGAAAACACTATAAGCTGTAGTCGTGTGACGATTAGACTGTTGTGTGCGCATAGGACGACTAAATGTTTAGGTGCAGTTTTGCTTTCATATTCCAAGCGATTGCTGAGAAGACCGCAAAAAGTGACTTTTTTGCCACACCCTGTAGAGTGGTGCTGCTTGACACTTGCCAGTGTTGTTTACGTGTTCAGAAGTTTGCTAGTGCCGCCGAGATCAGCTTCACGTCGTTAAAGAACGATCTTAGTAAGTGTCATTCTCCATCTGAATGAACTGAAAATGTAACCATGGCATGACGGCTGTAAATAAACCTCTTTTGCTGCACTCCAAAAACGTAATATTTTTCAACCATTCCACTGATGTACCTATCAACCTTTTATCTAACTCTAAATTTATTAAAGGCACAATATAGCATTATATAACCTCATGGTGCTGAAAGTGCTGTTAAATGATTAAATCTTGATCAGTCTATCAACCTACGTCCGTAACCAGAGAACAGTTATAGATGTTTTTTTATGTAATTCACTGTTCAGTTCCCACAGTCAGAAGTACTTCTACCGGTTATGCCTACTTTATCGTTCCAGTGAATATATAATCTAGTTCAATTCTGTCAGTCACCAGGTGCTGAGGCCTTCTCATAGGCCCAGTGCTCAGCTCGTCACCACAGAACACGTGCATATGCTATGAGCTTGCGTCGTGTTCAGGAAACGTTTCCGATCTTGAACAGAAGCGCGAGAATCAGCTGGAAATCTTCCGGTTGTTTAAATCTGCCCCGTTTGAAGAAATCGTTGCCATGTCCGAGGCCCAGGTACGGCTCAGTTATCAATCAGTCAGTAACTTTTTATAGTGGCCTAAGTAATCAAGACTACTGCAAGGTCCAACTAAGGTGCTAACGACAGAAAGATCGCTGGAAACAGAAATGAGTTCAGTTGATAGATATAACTGTTTGTTTCGATGGAATAAAGTGGAAATCGCTATGCAGCAAATGTCTCCCGGTGAGCCAGCCGGCTCCGGCATTCTGTTGATGTCTACTTTCTGTGCCGATGTCTATATTGTGTGCTGAATGTGTTTGCTCAGACGCAGAAGTTTCGGTCACATCTCAACGAAATTTTTTCCGCACTCGACGGCGGCGACTCGACGAATTTGATGACGTCATCGGTTTCTGGTGAGCACGTCGTGACGTCACCGGACAAGTCGGCATTTGCGGTTCCCCTGTACGACATATGTTTCCCGCAGTTGCTTGTGTAGTAATCCGGAAAATGGTCGGTCGGTTCCTTCTGTTATGATTGTCTTGACTGTTACAGATAAAGTTCGCTCTAATTTTTTATTGTGATTGTTATTTTCATCTGATTGATCATTCCGGCCATTTTGTTGTTTGGCGGTCTAGTTCTTTTTGTCAGTTACTCTGTGATAACTTTGTGACATTTTGTGCGCGTAAAATGTTTATTAATTAGTGATGCACTGCAATTATAATTTTTGATTGCGATTAATTGCACTCAAGTTGCAAAATGCAGTAGCTTCTTTTTATTAAGTAGGCCCATTGTCTGCCACAGTTTAATTACTTTATGTACAGTAAACTTAAACACAAACAAGTAACAAATAATGATCTCATTGTTTTCCATGTACGCAAATTTGAAGATCTCAACAATTAAGTAAGTAACATTTCGTAGTGCCATTAAATTCTTAAATTGATTAATTTTTTTAATCACGGTTATTATTTTAACGTGTTAAGCGTGTTAACGGCGATTATTGTGCAGCGCTGTTATATATTCATATATCTGTAGTTGAGTAGTATTCGTAATTGTAAAGCTATAATGTTATAGTGTTGCATAATGTTGCCGTATTGTATTGTAAGGTGCCAGGCACTAACCTCCCGCAAAAGACCCTTTATAATTATCTACGTAATGATGGTCTAGTTAGTATCAGGCAAGTGACTGGATGTCAAGATCGCCCCAGAATAGGCTTAAACTGTCTCTGGTTGCGTCGTTAGATGGTGCTCACTTCACTCAACTTGCCTTGCGCATAGTGGAATGACTGTTGACATTGAAAAGTGAGACAACCATTGGTGAGCACGTTACGTGTGTAATACTGCAATACGTGGGGTGATATGATGTCGTTCTTTCTGCAGTAACAAACGCCGCCATGTTGAAGGTATACTAAAGTTAGCAGTATTGCGTTACGTTGTAAACTTACATATGCTTGTTAACTGTTTGTGTTGAAATAACACAAATGCATGAGTCTGTGAATAACTTTGGCACATAAGAAGTTTTAGATTTCCGCGTTTTAACTCCGTATTTGTTCATATACCTACCTCCAAGATGGCGATGTGTTATGACAATGACGTCACTGCACCTCGTGTGTTCTACCCAACGTATTAAATTGAACGTAATTAATGTTTGGCACGTTTAGTTAAGTGACACTGGACGTCAGTTGCGATATTCAATGGCGTAACTCGCACCTGATGAAGTACCTGTTGGAAAATTGTGATTTTTGGGCCAGTGTTGCAGTTTCACCCATTTTAACGGTTATATTGGGTGGAATGTGGCTGTTATTATGAAACGCTAAGTGAAAGTTGTATATACCGGCAATCTGAAGAGCGTTGCTATTGCTGGCGATCTCTGAAGGTCATTGCTGCATGCAATGCAACTGCTGGAAATCTTGCAATACTTAATTATCGCTGTCCAGTCCACCACATCCAAGAATTAGTATTTGCAGGCTAATGCATCTGTTTTGTAAAGAACCAACTGACTGGCAGCTGGGGCTTGGCGTATAGATGTCCCAGGAGGACCCAGAGGCTTTAAAATAAAGTCAAAAGCAGTTTGATTGTGTGCGTTTTTCTGCTACTTTACGACGAATGAAGGTCTTCAGAATCAGTTTAAGTGAATAATCCAATGACATGATTTAAATGATTTTTGTGTAGTGTGGCATGTTACAGAGTGACAACTTGTGTGGTCTGCCAGTTCCGTCAACAGTGTGTGATGATGTTATCAGTGTATTCTGCTTTATAACGATTTCACTTGTACAAACATTTTTTTATATTTTTTGTTGAGATTTTATTTTTTAACATTCCGCATAAGTGTATATGCTGACGTTTTACTGTGTTCTGGTGTTGTTGGATGATTATTAGTTACAGTTGTGTATCTGCTGGCTATGAAGGTCTTAAGTCATTCATAAAATCATTGTCCGCTAACTGTATCTGCACAGTTGAAGTGAAACTGGAGTTTTTATTTCACGTGTTGTTCCATGGTTGAAATGAAACAATTTCATCGACAGAAAACGGAATTTGTTTTATTGTATTTCAGTTTGATCTCAATTGTGCGGGCGCCATAAGGCCAGGTTAAATATGCTTAGGCACCTGCTTGAGAGACCCAACCTGGAGGAAGCCCCGGATATGTTTGATTTTGTAGGACATTTCTAAAAACATTTACTGTTTTGAAAATCATTCGTTTGTTCAGTGCTTATGCCGATTTACGAACAGTAATAGTGATGATGCTATTCTAATCTGATATCATTCATATGTAATGTGTTTGCTCTGTTCAGCTATGCAGGTGTAGAAAGTCCTGTGTAACGGTTGCCACTTCACGTATAGAACAAACTCGACTTTTCCAGGTGGATTTTCAGTATCATGTGTGAAGTTTCGTTTGTTTCTATGCTCAGATACTAAAAATCCACCTGGAAAAGTCGAGTTTGTTCTATACGTCACTTTTTTCTGGACAATGAATCGGAAACCTGGATAAATCAGGGAATTCAAAGACGGACAAGGAGAGTCGGGGTGAAATCAAAGTCATGGGATCTGTTTTGTCATGGAGATTTCGTATTTTACGATCAACTATCATTCATCTGTTTTGGAGAGAATTCAGTTTCAACTGCAGTTTGTGTGAAGTTTCGTTTGTTTCTTCACTCAAACTGCAGTTGAAACTGAATTCTCTCCAAAACAGATGAATGATAGTTGATCGTAAAATACGAACTCTCCATGACAAAACAGATCCCATGACTTTTTGATTTCACCCCGACTCTCCTTGTCCGTCTTTGAATTCCCTGATTTATCCAGGTTTCCGATTCATTGTCCAGAAAAAACGTGGCAACCTATATATGACGCTTAAGATGTCGACCTGTGGGGCCCCCAAATATCTAGTCAGGCCCCTTTAAAGTTTGATTTAATCCTTTTATGGTATAACAAGTTGATTCTATAAGTTGTTGGACTGCGACGTCGACTGCCTGTGTCAACGCGCTATTGTAAAAATGGGTCTGCTAGCGGTCGCATTTTCTAGGTACTGCTTATGACTTGCAGTTACTGTCAATGGCAACAATAACTGCTATCGCTGTATCGGTTTTTTTGTAGTCTGCCGACTGGATAAAACACATCCCCTCATAGTTGACCATTGTTCCAATTGTTTAAGAGCAGAACTATGCTAACAGACAGCGAGGTAGGCCTATAGGCAAACTCGTCCGACTTGCTTGCCAAAAATCACAGCATTTGATAGGCCTACATAAAACAGTTTTAAAATGCAGATATTAGGCGATTCGCACCACAGTTATGAAATACTGATGTGCAAGTATCAACTGCTGACAACGGCCTCCATAAAACTATACATTTATTCCCAGTGCGGTGGGTTTACAGATATCACTAATGGTGAATAACTGCCAGACATCGCATAGTCCTGCCCAACCAAGTGATCAGTTTTGTGTGTGCGATGTAATAACACGCCGTAACAGCGTATTACATAATGCCGCGTCTGGAAAAGGAGTGACCCCTGACAATCAACAAGAGAAGAAATGCAAAGCCAAACTCGGATACATTTTGTATTCGTTTATTGCGTTCTGCAGTCATATTCATAAATCTGCGCAAATCAGACACACTGTAGGCCTATTTGACTTCAACGCTTTCAGCAACCTGACAACCTTGTCAAACAAACAGCACAATTGACCCTTGGCAATAATACAGCCGAAAGCTTGGTTGGGATTTAATGGCATCTTTTCAGCTGAATGGGGCTATATCATGCCTTCAAAAAATTGTTTCGTTATAGAGCTGCAATATTTGGTTTCCTAGACCGTACAGGACCCTTTTATGACACGATCGATTATCTCGCTGTTGGTCCAACAGTAAAAAATACGAGAGGCATCAACACATACAAATGTAAAAAAAAATATTGGAAATGACTTGCGAGATAACCTGGAAATAGCATGAAATGCTGTGTATATTGTACTATACTGTCAAAATGCATACGGAATAAACGATAAAAAAAACAGTGATGTAAACATTTATGACATCAAAACGAATTACTAATAATTATATCCTGGATTTTTGCACCAATTGTCCGACACAATTCGAGGACTTTCCTTCAAGAAATGAAGGCCAGGTCAAGGTTCACGATCTTCTCAACCCGTAGTACTATAAAAGCAGTAAGTTCTTATACCAATAGAAAACCTTTCAGCTATTTTTAGCTAATTCGCTCCCACTGGACACTTCACTGGCTCTAGCTAAATTCTAAACTTTTCAAGGCCTTCTTATTGTAAAAATAGTTAAATGACTTATTGACTGTTTCAAAATTCAAGGCTATTTAAGCCAAGCCTTGAACTCAAGGCTGTTGCGGGAACCTGTATATCACTAAATTTTAGTAAATAAATCTAAGGAATGCAGACACGTATACACGAACAAGCAACAAATACATAAAACTGGCCGCACCTTTTACACACTCGTGTATTTACAAAATGAACTATATAAATGTTCAATATGCATCGCCATATGTCTTAAACCAATGGGACACGGTATTGTCGCTTTCAACAAAAACTTAACAATTAATACACACCAAAACGTTACAACAAGTTTGCTTGGTCTAAACAACACCCGACCCTTCATGCCAATTGCTAAATAAGATAGCAAAACTAGTCGTGAAAGAGATACTGATGTATGGACGTTGCTGCACTGACAGGAATGTTAAGTAAATCGCACAGTTTTTTTTTCTACTGAACAAACTCTCATTATTTTTATTCTTAATGTGCAACTTATTTCTTTTATGGACGCATATAATTCATATGCTTTCATATAGTGGGGGGTAGCCGTAATGCCGTATTGGCAATTTCCAATGATTTTGATCTGAAAACAATGGTAATAGAATACAGGGTGGCCCAAGAAAGTAAGCCATTATCAGATTATCAAAAAATTGCATTAAAGCCTGCCAATGAGATTAGATTATTTCCTCAAATTAAAGTATCAATGAAACACACGTGAACTACTTTGTGATGTCAGTAACTATGCATGACCTTCAAAGTAGAGATACATACAGTAAATGATGTCATCACTCCTTTCAGCACCAGCTGGCCGTAGCAAGCTCTGAATTCCATTCCTAAACTGAGTCTTTTAGACCAAGATTAATGTACAATGAATTCCATATTTTTTCCGGTTTTCGATCATGACTTTATCATATATATATATCGCAGTTTCAAACACAGCAACTAATAACGCCACAAAATAGGTCACTGAGCATCCAGGGGCCAGTAAAATTTTCATCACTATTCTAACAAATGTTCTTTAGACTGCAAGGACCTCAACTGCACTCCAAATCCGCAGTGCATTCGAAGTGACAGAAGCGATCTTCCAAGCTACTCACTGTTACTGAAAAAGCACCCTTCAGAAAACACATCACTTTGTACTAGTGGCCTGTGCCTAGTCACCAACTTGAACAACTTTTTGATACAATAATGCTTG